>ENA-ORSX01000494-ORSX01000494.1-human-gut-metagenome-genome-assembly--contig:-NODE-494-length-41352-cov-23.600504_pt1 | contig 41352 bp, 52 predicted proteins | sample MGYA00241904_ERZ509172 | MGnify/ENA primary metagenome ERZ509172 (study PRJEB26280, sample SAMEA2338795) | human gut metagenome | biome: human gut; feature: human-associated habitat; material: faeces... | reverse complement strand
CTGGCGGTCTATCTCTTGTTTTCGGTTGCTTGCTTCCTTACCGTACATGAGCATTGGCCGCGGGGTTATCCTGGCCGTAACCTTCCAGGAGGTTAATGCCGCCCCACACGCACAGGCCGCCGCCCAGGGCGATGACCAGGGTCTGCAATACATCGATAGCACTGTTAAAAAATTCCATAATTCACATTTCCTTTCGTTTTGTAGAATCGTTTTCGGTTTCCAGGTAGCTTGCTTTCAATTCGTACATCTCGAAAGGCTCGTCCGGCTTTACGATAGCCGGCCTGCGCTTCATGTACCGTTCCACATCAAAGGTGTTCTTTTTGTCGGCGTCGGACAAATACCTGTAACGGGGGTGCTTTGTGATATCGTACTTATCACTGAAAAATGGGCGCACGCCCCGAAGCTGCAGGATACATTTGCCGCCGTCCATGACCGCGATCTCGTCCTGGGTCATCAACTCCTTTCCCAATTTCTGATAACTGAGGCCGTGGGAGGTCTGCGCGCCCCGGTTCTCGGACTGGTTCAGGCTGTCAATGGTCTCCTTGCCCAGCAGTTCCGAGATCTCCTTGAGCGTTGACTTCTCCTTGCCTCCCAAAAACAAGGTGGTGTCGCAGTTGCCCACAATGGTATCCGCGGCATCCTTGTAGATGGTTTTCAGTTGCGACTGGCTCTGCAAAATAATAGAAGCCGATATTTCACGGCTTCGGATGGTGGCGATTAGCTTGTCGAAGTTTGGTATCTGTCCGATGTTGGCGAACTCGTCCAGGAGGCAGCGCACATGGACCGGCAGCCGTCCGCCGTAGAAATCGTCCGCTTTATCACACAGAAGGTTGAACAACTGGCTTTGCAGCATGGCAATGACGAAATTGAAGGTGGTATCCGTATCGCTCATAATGAGGAACAGCGCCGTTTTCCGGTCGCCCAGGGTATCCAGCTCCAGCTCGTCCTCCGTCATAATGTCCCGCAGCTCCCGGATATCGAAGGGGGACAGGCGGGCGCCGCAGCTCACCAGAATACTTTTCAGAGTCTTGCCGGCGGCCATTTTGAACTTGACATACTGCTTGACGGCGAAGTGATCCGGCTGCTTCTTCGCCAGATCGTCAAAGAGAATATCCACGGGGCTTTTGTAGGTCTCGTCATCCTCTCTGGCTTCGCAGGCGTTGATCAGATCCAGCAGAGTGATGAAATTCTTCTCGTCATCCTCCGCCTCGTACCAGATGTAGCCGATCAGGGCGCAATACAGAAGGCGCTCGGCCTTGATCCAGAAATCTTCCGAAGATTTTTCGCCGTCCCCCTTGGTGTTGGCGATAATGACGTTGACCAGTTTGAGGATATCCTTCTCGCTGCGCACATAGACCAGGGGGTTATACTTCATGCTTTTGGAAAAGTTGATGGTGTTCAAAACCTTGATGCGATAGGGCTCATAGATCACCTTGCCGTACCCATCCCGCACCGGTTTTCCATCCTCGTCCAGCTTCGGCGCGCCCTGCAGCAGCATGGTCCCCGTTTCTTTCAGGAGCTGCCCTTTGGGATCGGTGATGACGTAGGAGCTGTGCATCTGCATGATGGAGGGCTTGACGAAAAATCTTGTTTTGCCGCTGCCGGAGCCGCCGATGACCAGGATATTTTTGTTTCGCGCCGTTTTCGGATCCTTCGGCCGGCTGCTCATAGTGAGCCGTTCCGTCCGGGTCAGTGGGATATTCCGGTCAGGCACCGGGTCGATATACGGGGCGATATCCGCTGCCGTGCCCCATCGGGCAGAACCATACTCGATGCCTTTTCGGTATTTCTTTGCGTTCTTGCCTTTGACGTACACGGCCAGCCGGACAAGAAACGCGCCGAGGATACCGATACAGATATCCAGCGCATGAAAGCTGGGCGTGGAGCTGGCGAAGGCTGTCTGAAAGCCCTGCCCGATATGCAGCAGCTTTTCCGAGGCGTCAAGCCCCGGCGCCAGACGCACCGCCTGACAGAGCTTGTCAAAGAGGTACACAAACAGCAGATAGGGCAGATTGGGGAGAAGCACCTTTTTCAGCTTGCCGGTCATCGTTCCACGCTCCGTTCCCGTGTTTTGACCTTTTCGCCCCGCTCATGCTCCCTGTGCTGGGTCCTGGACTGGTCCTGTGCCTTTTCCAGCCTGCGGCGGATGGATGGCCGTTTTTCCCGGTCCAGATTTTTAGCGGAGAACTCCCGGAAGGCCGCCGTGATCACGTCCGCATCCCTGCCCTTGAAGAACACCAGGTAACGGGTATGCTCGCCGGAGGTGTCCTTCTTCAAAGCAAAATCCAGGCCGTATTTATTCGCCGTGGAAGAAAAGGCCCGGATGTTCTGGTCCGTGATCTCGATATTGGAGACGCCGGTATTGTGCTTCATCAGCTGCCGGAGGGTCTGTTTGCCGTGCCGGAGCTGCGGATTATTCTTGTGTTTCGCCATATCCGCCAGCACCTTCTTTATGGCCTGCTGCAAAAGCCGGCCGGTCAGCTTGCCTGTCTCAATGCAGAGGGCAACGGTTTTCTGCGATACTTCTTCCTGCATGGGCATCACCTCCGATCTCCGCTGCCGTACAGGTCATGGCTGACGAGGGATGTGTAATAGCTGTCGATGGTGGCGGGTGCGTTATACAGCGCCGCCAGAAGATATTTCTTGATATTGCGGACATAGGTGGTGTTTTCCCGCATCCGGTCCAGCACATACTCGATATGGGATGAGTTCAGCTTCAAAAACCGGGATCTTACCACTTCCGCGGGGTAATCGTCTCCGGCAATACGGATGGATTCCCGGTTGGAGCATACGGTATCCACCATGAGCTCCACCAATTCGTCCAGCCTGCCCTTATCCAGCCGCTCGTCCTGGGTGAGAATGTCGTAGTCGATGTTTTCCAGAATGAGCTCACGGTATCTTTCACGCTTTCGCATCCCGTCCTGTCCCGTCCGCTCCCTGGGGGAAGGGGGACTGGATCGGATAGGATTTGATCCTTGCGTAATTGATAAATCTTTTATTGATCTCTGGTTACTTAATATATCTATATTTAATTGCGCGGGGTTTTCCAGACACGGGAAATCCAGATCCGGGTTTTCCGGATATGGATCATCCGTATCCGGTTCATCCTCATGCGGCATATCCGTATCCGGCTGCGGTTCGTGGGGCGTTTCATAGATGACATATTCCACGTCCATGATTTTCCCCTTGCTGTCACGGAGACGGTTGCGGACGATATATCCGGCCCGCTCCAGTTCTTTCAGGGCTGTGCCGATACTGTCCGTACCTTCCTTGCAGATGGAGGCAAGGCCCCTTGTGGTATAGTTCCATTCCTCCGGCAAAGAGAGCATCATGGACAGCAGCCCCTTTGCTTTCAGGGACAGTGACCTGTTCCGCAGGTGATGATTGGACATGACCGTGTAATCACGGTTTTTCTCAATACGGAAAACTGCCATATCCGGCGCCTCCTTTCTCATGGTTTGAAAAGTGTTGATTTTGGCGAAAAACACCGCCGTCCTGCCATTCGGGTCTTTCACATGGGAAAATTCCCGCACCCATCCGCCTGCGGCGGTCTGGAAGGGAAAATTGGCGGTTTTCGTACCCCAATTGATACATTTTTGAAAGGGGTATAGGAAAAGGGCGCTGATTTTTCGCATCAGCGCCCTTTCAAGCTGTTCTGTATTCAGCTTCTGCCTTTACATATTCGCTCGCCTGCTGTCGCAAACCATTGATTCTACTGACTTTTTCGGGGTATCGTTATCCCACTTCAACATTGAACGCACCAGCGTGCAGCGGCCGCCTTCTCGTCTGTGATGTGGGCAAGATACCGCTCCAGCATCTCCATTACCTGTTCAGGGCCCGCCCACTGTGCGTTGCATGCCAGCAGGACCATGCCCCGCATGCGTACATAAGTGCGTTTATCGTCCAGCATTGCCGCAAAAGCATCCCAAAAGGCACACACCGCGGCCGAAGCTTCACTTTCCGCCTCCAGCGTACACAGGGCTGCATATGCGGCGTCGTTATTCTTCCCTGTCAGCTTTTTCACCTGCGCTGCAATTTGCTCATGCTCCATTCCGAAGCCTTCTCCTTTCTTTTTGCGGTCAATACAGGCATAAGATCCATTTTTCCCAAAAACGGCGCAGCGGCCCGCTCTCCTTCTCCCGTCGGGCCGCGCATTGGCCGGCATATTCGGTCAGCGCCCCAAGCTCCTCCGGTGTCAGCACATGATTGCTGAACTTTGCTTTTTCCGCCAGTTCCCTCAGACGCGCGGGCGGCGGCGCAGCGCCCCGGCACAGCCGTTCCAAATAGACCCACGTGTCCAGCGCCGCCCGGCTGCGGGCAGGGCCCTGCATCCTGCGCGCCCTGCGCGCCAACACAAGGCGGCGGCGCAGCCATACGGCAGCCGCCAATGCGGGCAGCGCCAGCAGCCACAGCGCCTGCACCGGCAGCTGCCACGAATCCGCCCCCGCGGCCGCCGGCCCCGACGTGTCCGGCCGGGCCCCGCCCGGCTCCTCTTCGGAGCGTTCTGTTCCCGGTGCGCGGTCCGGGCCGTTCACCGCAGGGTCTGCTCCCTGTTCCTTTCGTCCTTCCGTTTCGGATGACGCAGTGTCGCGGGAGGCGGCATTGCTTTCCCCGTTCTCCGGCACGCCTTCACCGGAAAGCAATGCCTCCGGCAGCACACTGGTTTCGCGCGCAAAACCCGGCGTCGCTTCCAAAGGCAGCCAGCCGAAGCCGTCCAGATAATATTCCACCCATGCATGGGCGGCGCTGTCCGGCACATCGGCCCTGCCGCCCTGTACAACAGCGACATAACCGCTCACATACCGTGCCGGGATATCCAGCGCGCGCAGCATAACCGCTGCTGCCGAGGCAAAATGCACGCAGTAGCCCTGGCGGGACTGCGTCAGAAAATGCAGCACAAAGTCTTCATCCCGCGGCTGGACAGGCGTATCCAGACTGTACCGGGCCGCACTTCCGATGTATTGCGCCACCTGCCGGACTGTTTCTTCCGTGCCGCCGTCGGTGCGGATGCCCGCCCTCGCCGCCAGCGCCTGCATTGCCTGCGCCGTATCCGCGGGCAGCGCGGTATATTCCCGATAGACGGCCTCTCTATAAAAGCGCTCCGGCTGTTCCAGCTCCGGCAGCAGCGGCAGTTCCAAATGGATCCGTTGTTCCGTCCATTCCTGCTCATCCGGCGGTACACTCGCCAGCCAATATTCGCCGTAAAATTCCGTTGTCCAGCTCTGCGTGTCCAAATCATGCGTCACACTGCCATCGGAAACATATGTCATCCCCGGCACATCCAAAGGATAGTACGGCAGATAGCACAGATCCGTACCATCTCCGACGCTTGTCACCGTCATCTGCTCGCCTTCGCCGCCCAGCGCCCACAGGTTCAGAGCGGGCAACTGCAGCGGGTGCGGCGCAGGCTCTGTGCCCTCCGCCGCAAGCTGCACCGCACCCAGGCTGCAATCCTTCCATGCACGGCCCGTATAATCACCGGCGGACGCGCCGCGCAGATAAAACACACCGTCAATTCCGCATTCCACCCGCAGCACTGTACGGCCTGTGTAAACACGGGGGCCTGCTGTCTCCAGCCGCAGTCCGCCGCCGGAGGATGCACGCCACGGCAATGCAGACGGCGTATTTCCCTGCACCAGAGCGATCACGTCCCGTTGCATCCTGCCCGCCCAGGACGGCCGGATAAAGTCTCTGTCCGGCAGAAAAATCTGCAGCCCCAGCAGCAGCGCCAGAGCGGGCGCCAACAGGCCCCAGGTAACACGGCCGGCCTGCGCCGGGCTGGAGCGCCGCAGCGCATGTGTCAGCAGCAGCAGCGTCCAAAACAACAGGCACATCAGCTGCGGAACGGGCGCGGCAGCCTGCGTTACTACCAGCGGCAGGCAAAACGGCGGCACTGTCAGCGCGGCCGAAAACAAAGCCGAACGCTGCCACAGCAGAGCCGCGCCCAGCAGCCCCGCCAAAATCGCCGCATAAGCACAAAAAAATATTGTCAGGTAACGGTTTTCCAACGTCATTGGCACATCGGAAAACCACACGGGGACCGCCGGAAAATATGCATGGTACGCCTGTGTGATATTCTGTGCTGTCAAAACCGCACCGCGCAGGGCGTTTTCCCCTGCGGACGCCAGGAGCGCCGCTCCCAGCAGCAGCGCAGGAAGGCGCAGCAGGCGCGCCGCACGCAGCGGCAGCGCCAAAAACCATACAACGGCCGGAACCGCCGCACAGCTCAGCGCTACCGCTCCGCGCCCAACCGGCAGGTCAAAGCCTGTGACAACGGCAAATACCGTTCCTCCCACGCCCAGCCACAACAACAAAAGGCTGGAAAGCGCGCTCCACAACGGCGCTTTTCTTGGAGCGTTGTGCCGGTCTGTCCTGCGCCAAAAGGGCGTCCCGGCTTTTCCGGCGCCGGCGTGCCCCGGGGCAAGGCGGGTATGCCGCCCCGCAGCAGAAAGCGAAATACCGGGCGTCTTTCGCCGTTTATCCCGCATCATCCGCCGCCTCCTTTTCCGCGCGCAGGGTATAGCTCCATTCCGCCTGCGGCGGCGCCCAACCCGGCGCCCAGCCGTCCGCACCGTCCGCCGGTTCAGCCAAAAGACGGTACAGCAGCGCATCCAACTGCCCGGCCTCATCCACCAGCGCCGTGTGCACCACGCCGTTCTCACCGGGCCACAACACAGTGTGAGACACTCCCTGCTGCGTCAGACGCGCGGACAACCAGCACAAATGCTCCAATACCCGGTCCAGCGCGTCAGGGCCGCCCCGCCTCTCCACCAGCAGAAGGGCGCGCGCCCGGCAGGGCACCAGCGCCTCCCGGACGATCATCTCTCCTGTTTTTGCCGTCAGCTTCCAGTGAACCGTGCGCATAGGGTCTCCCGGGCGGTAGGGCCGCAGCTCATGCTCCTCGGCATACGCGCCCACCCGGGGCTTCATCGGTCCGCCGGATACGGCCCCCGGCAGCGGCGGCTCCGGCGAAAGGGCAACGGGCCGCGGCCGCACGGTGACAATGACCGCGCCCGGCCTGCGCACAGGCAGGCGGAACAGGCCCAGATAATCATATACCCACGCACGCCGCACGCTGCACCGCAGTGCGCAGTGTCCAGCTCCCATTCCGCAGGAGCCTCCCCGCGCAAGTGAAGCCACCGCGCACAGTCCTGGCCCGGATGCGTCCGGTCCTCCACCGAAATACGTACTTCCATACGCGCGGCAGGCATCCATCCCAGCATATATACCTGTAAAACACAGGTTTTTTCCCGCTCTACCGCCGCGGGCGCGTGCAGCACGATACCCGCTGTCAGCATCGCCGGAAGGCTTACCACAAGGGAAAGCAAAGGCAGGCAGACGGCCAGCATCAGAACATACCATGCCAATTGGCCGAAATAAAAGCAATAAAACAGCACGGCCCCGCCCAGCGCCAACCCATAGACCGCGCGCGCCGCCCACACCCTCATTTGAGCTGCGGCGCGTTTATACTGCGCATCAGATCGTCCAGCAGCGCGTCCACATCCCTTGTCTGCGGCGCGGGGATCAACCGGTGCGCCACCGTACAGTGAAAGATGCGCCGCACATCCGCAGGCGTGACATAATCCGCGCCCCGGGCAAGCGCCGCGGCCTTTGCCATAGCGGCCACAGCCAGTGTGGCGCGCGGGCTCGCCCCCTGTACCAGTTCCGGCAAGGTCCTTGTTCCCGCCACGAGCCGTACAATATAGTCCAGTACTTCGTCGCTCACATAGATCTGGTCTGTCTGTGCGCGCAGCGCCGCCAGTCCGGCCTTGTCCAGAGCCTGCTGCACGCCATCCAGGGGATTGCCCTTCTGTTTCCGGCGCAGCATGCGCAGCTCATCCTGCGGTTCCGGGTATCCGAGGGACAACTTCACCATAAACCGGTCCATCTGGGAATCCGGCAAAAGCTGCGTCCCCGACGCTCCGGCGGGATTCTGTGTTGCAATAACGATAAAAGGGCGGGGCAGCGCATGCGTTACGCCGTCCACGGTCACTTGCCCCTCCTCCATGGCCTCCAACAGTGCGGCCTGTGTGCGGCTGGTCGCACGGTTCAGCTCATCGGCCAGGAACAGGTTGCACAGCACGGCGCCGGGCTGGTATTCCATTTTCCCCACAGCTTTGTTGTAAAGAGAGAAACCCGTCACATCTGAGGGCAGTACGTCCGGCGTGAACTGCATACGGTTATAGCGCAGGCCCAGCGCCTTGGAAAAAGCCAGCGCCATCGTTGTCTTACCCACGCCCGGCACATCCTCCAGCAAAATATGGCCGCCCGCAAGGATGGCCAGCACCGCACGCAGCAGCACCGCATCCTTACCCACCACAGCCTTTTTTACTTCGTCCATTACTTTGCCGATGCCCGCCATATCCGCACTTCCCCGCTCCCGATTTTCTACATTTTATCATAAAACGACAGCCCCCGCCACCGCAGGGGCCATTGCAGCCTGTCCAAACATGTAAAAGTTTTCGCACCGCAGCGCGCAAAGGCCAAATATTGCAGGATGGTGAAGGCTGTATATCCGCTGTGCAGCAATATTTGAAAAATAACCGCAGGCCATTTTTCAGGCCATGCGGGCCGTCCCCGGCCCGCGGCCATCGGGATAAGCTTTTTTATTGCGGGGCAATAAAAAATGGCCTGCGGCCGCTCCGGCCCATATGGCCGTCAGGACGGGACTTCTATTGCGCAGTCATAACCACCAGCTAAGCTGGTGGCTTGAGTAGGCTCTATAAGAGCCTATTACCGACAAGCGTCTTAAGACGCACTGAAATTTATTTCGCTTGCATAACTTGCCCCACAGCCCGTAAATGGGCGATTGCTGTTCTAACGGAAGCTTTCTATTATTGAAAGCTTTCTGTTAGCAGCTCGCTTCGCTCGATGCTTGAAGCTAAAGCTTTTTACGGGACACCTCCACCGGCAGAGCCGGTGGTTTCCGTAATCAATAAAAACATCCCCCGTGCCGATTTCCTGCACGGGGGATGTTTTAAACAGAACTTAAACCAGTTCGATGATCGCCATTTCGGCGGCGTCGCCGCGGCGCACACCAGTCTTGATGATACGGGTGTAACCGCCGTCGCGGTCGGCGTATTTCGGGCCGATCTCGTCGATGACCTTCTTTGCCACGCTCTCTTTCGTGATGAAGCCGTACACCTGACGCTTCGCATGCAGGTCTTCACGCTTGCCGAGGGTCACCATCTTCTCCGCCATCGCGCGCACTTCCTTTGCACGCGTCGCCGTGGTCTCGATCTTGCCTGTCTCAAACAGGAAAGTCACCATAGCGCGGAGCATCGCCTTGCGGTGGTCGCTGGTTCTGCCAAGTTTTCTTGTACCGGGCATCCCATTTCACTCCTTTGCAGTTTACTCGTCGTCTTTTGTAAGGGTAAAGCCGAGGGAATCCAGTTTCGCCATAACTTCCTCCAGGCTCTTGCGGCCGAGGTTGCGCACTTTCATCATCTCGTCTTCGGATTTGTTGATCAGGTCTTCCACGGTATTGATGCCGGCGCGCTTCAGGCAGTTGAAGGAACGCACGGAAAGGTCCAGCTCCTCAATGGTCATCTCGAGAGCCTTTTCCTTGCCCTTGTCGTCCTTTTCCACCATGATCTCGGCGTCCATCGCCTCCTGCGAAAGCGTGACGAACAGGTTCAGATGCTCGGTCATGATGCGCGCGGCAAGGCTCACGGCCTCCTTCGCGCTGATCGTGCCGTCCGTCCAGACCTCAAGCGTCAGCTTGTCGTAGTCGGTGATCTGGCCCACGCGGGTGTTCTCCACCGTGTAATTCACCTTGAGTACAGGGGTATAGATGCTGTCGACAGGCAGAGCGTTCAGGGAAGCCTGCTCCGCAGCCTGCTTGTTGCGTTCCGCCGGGACATAACCGCGGCCCTTGTCGAACACAAGCTCCATGATGAGCTTCGCGCCGTCCGCCAGGGTCGCAATGTGCCAATCAGGGTTCAGCACCTCGATCTCCGCATCCTGCTGGATGCTGCCGGCAGTTACCTCGCCCTCACCGCTCGCTTCGATGCGAACGGTTTTCGGGGTATCGGAATAAAGCTTTGCGGTGATGCCTTTGACGTTCAGGACGATCTCGGTAACGTCTTCCTTCACGCCCTCGATCGTGGAGAACTCATGGACTACCCCGTCGATTTTAATGCTGGTGACTGCCACGCCCGGCAGGCTGGAAAGCAGCACACGCCGCAGGCTGTTGCCCAAGGTGGTACCGAAACCGCGCTCCAGCGGCTCCACGACGAATTTGCCGTAACGGCCGTCTGCGGAAAGGCTGGCGGTATCGATCTTGGGTCTCTCAATCTCCATCATTCTAAAACCCTCCTTAGTTCAGGCAGGCGGCGGCACGCCGCCTGCCAAAATGTTCGCATACGGTGATGAGGATCACGGGGATTATTTGGAGTACAGCTCGACGATGAGGTGCTCCTCGATGTCGAAATCGATGTCGGCACGCTCGGGCAGCTTCGTGACGTTGACAGTCATCTTCTCAGCGTCCTTGTCCAGCCACGCAGGCACGGGGCGGGCGCTGTTCTTCTCGATGCACTCTTTGATCTTGTCGCAGTCCGTGGTGCGGACGGCGACCTTGTCGCCCTCTTTCACGAGGTAGGAGGGGATGTTCACGGTCTGGCCGTTCACGGTAAAGTGACGGTGCAGCACCAGCTGGCGGGCTTCCTTGCGGCTCATCGCAAAGCCCGCGCGGTAGACGATATTGTCCAGTCTGCTTTCAAGGATCCTAAGCAGATTCTCACCGGTGATGCCGGATTTGCGCTCGGCCATTTCAAAGTAATGGGCGAACTGGCTCTCCAGAACACCGTAATAGCGTTTTGCTTTCTGTTTCGCGCGCAGCTGCAGGCCGTATTCAGAGACCTTCTTACGGGCCTGGTTCTGGCCGTGCTGGCCCGGCACGAAGCTGCGGCGGGCGAGCGCGCATTTGTCGGAGTAGCAGCGGTCGCCCTTCAGGAAGAGCTTCTGGTTCTCACGACGGCACTGGCGGCAAACTGCGCCTGTATATCTTGCCATTGTTTTTCCTCCTTCAATTAAATGCGGCGGCGCTTGGGCGGGCGGCAGCCGTTATGCGGAATGGGGGTAACGTCCTTGATCATATTTACCTCCAAGCCGGTGGCCTGCAAAGCACGGATAGCGGCTTCACGGCCGGAACCAGGGCCTTTCACATAAACTTCTACCGACTTCATGCCATGCTCCATCGCGGCGCGGGCGGCCGTCTCGGCAGCAGTCTGCGCGGCAAACGGCGTGCTCTTGCGGGAACCGCGGAAGCCCAGGCCGCCTGCGCTGGCCCAAGACACGGCATTGCCCTGCACGTCCGTAATGGTAACAATGGTGTTATTGAATGTGCTCTGGATATGCGCGCAGCCACGTTCAATATTTTTGCGCTCACGGCGTTTGCCACGCACGGGGGCGCCTTTTTTAGCAGCGGCTTTTGTTGCCATCTAACTGTCCTCCTTGTTGGATTACTTCTTCTTGTTGGCTACAGTGCGCTTCGGACCTTTGCGGGTACGGGCGTTCGTTTTGGAACGCTGGCCGCGCACGGGCAAGCCCTTGCGGTGACGCGTGCCGCGGTAGCACTGGATCTCGACAAGGCGTTTGATGTCGAGCGCGGTGTTACGGCGCAGGTCGCCCTCAACGGTGAAGTTTTTATCAATGTAGTCACGGATAAGCGCTTCTTCGTCCTTGGTCAGGTCCTTCACTCGGGTATCGGGATTGATCTTCGTGGCGGCGAGGATCTCGTCCGCAGCACTGCGGCCAATGCCGTAGATATAAGTGAGGCCAATTTCGACTCGCTTTTCCTTGGGCAAGTCAACTCCGGCGATACGTGCCATGGTTTTAGCACCTCCTGATTTATTTATCCCCTTGGTGGATCATGCCGCAGAAGGCCGGCGGGATAAGAACGTCCTTGTGCGGCTGGAATGCTGTTTGTCGATTAACCCTGGCGCTGTTTGTGCTTCGGGTTCTGGCAAATCACCATGACGCGGCCTTTGCGCTTGATGACTTTGCACTTTTCGCAAATCGGTTTCACGGAAGGTTTCACCTTCATACTTGGTACCTCCTTCAAGCTGCGCCCTGAATGGTTACTTCGAGCGCCATGTGATGCGGCCCTTCGTCAAATCGTAGGGGCTCATCTCAAGTGTGACTTTGTCTCCCGGCAGGATGCGGATGAAGTTCATGCGCAGCTTGCCGGAAATGTGTGCCAGCAGGCGGTGCCCGCCCTGGATCTCCACAAGGAACATCGCATTGGGCATGGCCTCTACCACGACACCTTCTACTTCGATGACGTCTTCTTTGGACAAGCTTCTACCCCCTCCTTGGCTGTGTGAGGATGACCGGCCCGTTCGGCGTGATGGCGATCGTATGCTCAAAATGAGCCGCGAGGCCGCCGTCAACGGTCTTGGTCGTCCATCCGTCTGACATGGTTTTTACGACGTGGCTTTTTTCGTTTACCATCGGTTCGATGGCAAGCACCATCCCGTTCACGAGGCGCGGCCCGCGCCCCGCCGTGCCGAAGTTCGGCACCTCCGGGTCTTCGTGCAGCTCGCGGCCCACGCCGTGGCCGACGTAGGTGCGCACGACAGAAAAGCCGGCGTCCTCCACGTACTGCTGCACCGCCACGCTGATGTCGCCCACACGGTTGCCTGTCTGCGCGGCCGCAATGCCGCGCATCAGCGCCTCCTTCGTAACGTCCATCAAGCGCTGCGCCGTTTCGGAAACTTCGCCGCACGCGAACGTGGCGGCGTTGTCGCCGTTCCAGCCATGGACGGCGGCGCCTGTGTCGATGCTGACGATATCGCCTTCGTGCAGCACGATGCCATGGGACGGAATGCCGTGGATAACGACGTCGTTCACAGAGATGCATGCGCTGCCCGGGAAACCGCCCAGGCCCTTGAAATTGGGCCGGGCTCCCTGGCTGACGATATAATCGTAAATGATCTTGTCGATCTGAGCCGTCGTAACGCCCGGCTTGACGGCCTCGCCGCCCAGCCGCAGCGCCTCTGCCGAAATCTGGCAGGCCGGCTTCATGGCCTCGACTTCTTTTGCTGTTTTAACGAGGATCACAGGCTGACCCCCAGCTTCTCAAGCAGAAGCCTTGTGGTATCGGCCACTTCTTCCTGCCCTTCCACCACCACCAGCTTGCCCCGTTCGCGGTAAAAATCCACCAGCGGCTCGGTAAGCTCGTGATAGACCTTCAGGCGTTCGAGAATGGTGGCCGGCTCGTCGTCCTTGCGCACGATCAGCGCGCCGCCGCAGCGGTCACACACATCGGGCTTGACGGACGGCTTGGCCGTGGTGTGGTAGCTCGCCCCGCAGGCCGAGCACACCCGGCGGCCGGACAGCCGCTGGATGATACGCTCGTCCGAAACTTCGATGTCCACGACCTTGTCGATGCCGACGCCCATCTCCTCGAGGGCCTCGGCCTGCGCCACGGTGCGGGGCACGCCGTCCAGAATAAAGCCGTTTTTACAGTCGTCCTGCGCGAGGCGTTCTTTGATGATGCCGATGATCACGTCGTCGGGGACAAGCGCGCCGGAATCGATAAAGGCCTTGGCTTTCACGCCCATCTCGGTTTCGTTTTTCATCGCTTCACGAAGAATGTTACCGGTGCTGATGGCCGGGATGTTCAGCTTGTCGCATACGATCTCGGCCTGCGTGCCCTTACCGGCGCCGGGCGCGCCTAAAAGGATCAGTTTCATAATGCCTTTCCCCCTTCAACAGTTTGCCGTGCTCATTCAAGGAAACCCTTGTGATGGCGCATCAGCATGTAAGATTCAAGGCTGCGGGACGTATCCAGCGCAACGCCGACAACGATCAGCAAGCTGGTGCCGCCCAGGGAGATGTTTACGCCCGTAACCGTTCCCAGCACAATGGGAAGGACCGCCACGATGCCCAGGAATACGGCGCCGATGAAGGTGATCTTGCCCAGCACCTTGGTGATGAAATCACTGGTCGGCTTACCGGGACGGTAGCCGGGGATGGTGCCGTTGTTGTTGCGCAGATTGTTGGCGATCTCCACAGGGTTATACTGCATCGCCACATAGAAATAGTTGAACGCAATGATGAGCAGCAGATAGATTGCTGCATACACCCAGCCGGTGGTGCTGAACATCCGCAGGAATGGAGCGGCAAACGGATGGTCCGCCGCATTGTACAGGTTCGGGAAGAACCCGCCGATGGTACCCGGGATGGAGGCCAGCGCACTGGCGAAGATGACCGGCATAACGCCGCTCATGTTCACCTTGATGGGGATGTGCGTGCTCTGCCCGCCGTACATCTTGCGGCCGACAACGCGCTTTGCGTACTGGACCGGGATGCGACGTTCGGCAGCGTTCAGGATCACGATGAACACAACCACTGCAACGGCCAGAACAACAAGCACCGGGATCAGGAAGTAATATTTCACTTCGCCGCCCGCCGCGAGGCCCAGCCAGGTCTTGATGGTGGTGAAGATACTGGTCCAGCGGGAAACGATGCCCGCGAAGATCAGGATCGAGATACCGTTGCCGATGCCCTTCACATCGATCTGCTCACCCAGCCACTGAATGAGCAGAGAGCCTGCAGTGAACGCAAGGATCACAACGATGGCAGAGAACACCTGCGCAAACATCTGCGCGCCGCTGCCATAAACGAGGGCGCCCTGGCCGCGCAGCAGGAAATAATATCCAATGCCCAGCGCCAGCGCGATGCCCGCGCCCGTGTAGCGCGTGATGCGCGTCAGCTTCTTGCGGCCATCCTCTCCCTCTTTGGACAGGCGCTCCAGCGCCGGGATGGCGACCGTGAGAAGCTGGATGATAATAGATGCGTTGATATACGGCGTAACGCTCAGCGCGAACAGCGTCGCGCGGGAAAACGAACCGCCGGTGAGCATGTCGATGTAACCGAGCATGCTGCCGCTCTGTCCGGCCACCCAGCCCTGCAGCGCCTCAGGGGCGATGAAGGGCACGGGGATGGCGCAGCCGAGACGGAAAATGACGATGACCAAAAGTGTGTAAAGCAACTTCTTGCGCAGATCTTCGATCTTCCACGCATTGCGGAATGTTTCAAACACTTTAGATCACCTCAGCCTTCCCGCCTGCCTTCTCAATTTTCTCCTTGGCGGAGGCGGAGTAGGCGGTGAGTTTCACATTGAGCGCCTTCGTCAGCGTACCGTTGCCGAGGACCTTGACGCCGTCAAGCGTCTTTTTGATGATACCCTTTTCAATCAGGGCGTTCGCGTCTACCGTGCTGCCGGCCTCGAACTTTTCCAGGTCGCTAACCTTAATGGTAGCATATTCGGTAGCGAAAATATTGTTGAAACCGCGCTTGGGCAGACGGCGCTGCAGCGGCATCTGGCCGCCTTCAAAACCGGCTTTCTTGGCGCCGGAACGCGCTTTCTGGCCCTTGTGGCCGTAACCGGCCGTCTTGCCGTTGCCCGAACCGGCGCCGCGGCCCTTGCGTTTCGCAGCCTTGCTCGCGCCCTCGGCGGGCTTTAATTCATGAAGCATCATTTCGAGTGCACCTCCTTGCTTTTACGCTTTGGTAACCTCTACCATGTGAGAGATTCTGTTGATTTTGCCGTGCGTGGCGGCATTGTCGGGCTGTGTGGTCACATCGCCGGCCTTCTTCAGGCCTAGGGCCTTCGCGGTGGCGATCTGCTTCTCACTGCGCCCGATCAGGCTCTTAACGAGCTTGATGGTGAGGCTGCCTTCAGCCTTCGCGGGTGCCTTCTTTGCGGGTGCTTTCTTGGCCGGAGCCTCGGCGTCCGCTTTCGCGGCAGCCTTCTTGGCCGGGGCCTTCTTTGCGGCCGTTTCGCCGTCCGCCTTTTTGGCGGGGGCTTTCTTCGCGGCGGGCTTCTTTTCCGCAGCGGGCTTGGCGGCAGCTTTCTTAGCGGGAGCTTTCTTCTCCTCTACGGCCTCTTCGGCCGCGACGATCTTCTCTTCAGCCATTGGTCACTGCCTCCTTAACCCAGAATTTCTTTCACGGTCTTGCCGCGCTTCGCAGCCACCTGCTCGGCGCTCTGCAGGCTGCACAGGCCGTTCACCGTGGCGGTAACCACGTTGCAGGGGTTGTTGGTGCGCTGGCACTTCGTGCGGATATCCTTGATACCGGCAACCTCCAGCACAGCGCGCACAGCGCCGCCGGCGATCACGCCGGTGCCTTCGGGCGCCGGACGAAGCAGCACGCGGCCCGCGCCGAACGCGCCGACGGTCTCGTGCGGGATGGTGGTTCCCTTCATGTTGATGCGGTGCAGATTCTTCTTGGCGGCCTCGCAGCCTTTGCGGATCGCCTCGGGAACCTCGGCCGCCTTGCCAAGGCCGAACCCAACGATGCCGTTGCCGTCGCCCACGACGACCAGAGCGGAGAATTTCATCACACGGCCGCCCTTAACGGTTTTGGATACACGGTTGATGGCAACAACCTTCTCTTGTAAATCCAAAGTGGATGCGTCAATCATTTCCATTTGTATCCTCCTTACAGCTCCAGGCCGCCCTCGCGGGCGCCCTCAGCCAAAGCCTTGACACGGCCGTGATATACAAAGCCGCCGCGGTCATACACCGCTTTCGTGATGCCCTTGTCAGCAGCACGCTTCGCGATGGCCATACCGACCTTCTTGGCAGCCTCGATATTGCCGCCGAACCCTTCAAAATCTTTATCCATGCTGGACGCGGAAGCCAGCGTCACGCCGGCCACGTCATCGATAAGCTGGGCATAAATATGTTTGGAGGAGCGGAACACATCGAGACGCGGGCACGCTGCGGTGCCGGAGATCTTGCCGCGTACACGGCGGTGTCTGCGCAGACGAGACACATTCTTGTCCGGTTTATTAACCATTGTCGTTCACTCCTTCTCTTATTTAGCGCCCTTGCCGGCTTTACCCTCTTTGTGGGCGACATATTCGCCCGCATAGCGGATGCCCTTGCCCTTGTAGGGTTCAGGCGGACGTTTCTCGCGGACTTCCGCGGCAAACTGGCCGACACGCTGTTTGTCGATACCGTTGATGACGATCTTCAAGGGATCGGGAACGTCAATCGTGATACCGTCGGTCTCAGGCACGATGACCTGATGGGAATACCCCAGGTTCATCACAAGGTTTTTGCCCTGCTTTGCGGCGCGGTAGCCCACGCCCTGGATCTCCAGCTCCTTTTTGAAGCCGTTGGTAACGCCCTCCACCATGTTGCTGATGAGAGTGCGGGTGAGGCCGTGCAGGCTGCGGGCCTCCTTCTCGTCATTGGGGCGGGTAACCACTACTTCACCATTCTCCACTTTGGCTGTCATCATGGGATGGATCTTGGAATCGAGCGTACCCTTGGGGCCCTTCACGGTAATGTTGCTGCCATCGATCTTGACCTCAACGCCCGTGGGAATGACGATGGGTTTTCTTCCAATTCTCGACATTGTCTATGCCCCTTTCTTACCACACAAAGGCGAGAACTTCGCCGCCAACGTTGTTCGCGCGGGCCGCCTTGTCCGTCATAACGCCTTTCGAGGTGGAGATGATCGCGGTGCCAAGGCCCTTCATGACCTTCGGCATATCTTCACAGTTGGTGTAGATACGCAGGCCGGGCTTGGAAACGCGGCGGATGCCCGAGATAACGGGAGCGCCGGTCTCGGTGTATTTCAGTGCGATGCGGATGACGCCTTGCTTGTCATCGGCGATGACCTGAACGCCCTTCACATAGCCTTCTTCCAGCAGAATGTTGGCAATCGCCTTTTTCAAGTTGGAAGCAGGGATGTCCACAGAAGGGTGTTTGGCAGTACTGGCATTGCGGATGCGGGTGAGCAGGTCCGCGATAGGATCAGTAATATTCACGCCACTAACCTCCTAAATTCATTGTAAAATCTGTTTGTGCCGGCAGCCGGACGGCTTACCAGCTGGCCTTCTTAACGCCCGGGATCTCGCCCTTGTAGGCAAGCTCGCGGAAGCAGATACGGCAAATGCCGTATTTGCGCAGATAAGCGTGGGGCCTGCCGCAGATTTTGCAACGGTTGTAAGCACGGGTGCTGAACTTCGGCGCCATCTGCTGTTTGATCTTCATGCTTGTCTTAGCCAAATCTCATGCCCTCCCTTAGTTCGCAAACGGAGCGCCAAGAGCCTTCAGCAGCTCTTTGGCCTCTTCGTCGGTCTTAGCGGTGGTTACGAAGCAGATGTCCATGCCGCGCACGGCGTCGATCTTATCGTAATCGATCTCAGGGAAAATGAGCTGTTCCTTCACACCGCAGCTGTAGTTGCCGCGGCCGTCGAAGGAGTTGCCGTTGATGCCGCGGAAGTCGCGCACACGGGGCAGAGCCACGCTGAAGAAGCGGTCCACGAATTCGTACATGCGTTCGCCGCGCAGGGTGACCTTCGCGCCGATGGGCATGCCTTCGCGCAGCTTGAAGTTTGCGACCCTCTTCTTGGCCTTGCAGACGATGGGCTTCTGGCCCGTGATCTTCGCCAGGTCGGAGAGGATCGCGTCCATGATCTTCGGATTATCGCGGGCTTCGCCGCAGCCGACGTTGATCACGACTTTATCCAGCTTCGGGATTTGCATCACGCTTTTGTAGTTGAATTTCTTCATCAGAGCGGGAGCAATTTCCTTGGCGTAGGTTTCCTGTAATCTTGCCATTCTTTTCTACTCCCTTTCTTAAAACTCGGCGCCGCATTTTTTGCAGACGCGAACTTTTTTGCCGTCCTTTTCGGTGTGGCCCACACGCGTGGCCTTGCCGCACTTCGGGCAAACCGGCATGACCTTGCTGGCGTACATGGCGCCCTCGGCCTTGACGATACCGCCCTGCTCGCCCTGACGGCGGGGTTTCACGTGTTTGGTCACCATATTGCGGCCTTCCACGATCACTTTGCCTTCCTTGGGGCTTACCTGCAGTACCTTACCGGAGTTACCGCGGTCTTTGCCGCTGATAACCATAACGGTGTCGCCGGTTTTAACATGAACTTTTGCCATTCTGTTAAACCTCCTTACAGCGATTCCGGAGCAAGGCTGACGATCTTCAGGTAGCCATTGTCACGCAGCTCGCGCGCGACTGGTCCAAAGATACGAGTGCCCCTCGGGTTTTTGTCGTCGCGGATGATGACCGCGGCGTTTTCGTCGAAACGGATATAGGAACCGTCCTCGCGGCGCAGGCCCTGTTTGCTGCGAACCACAACAGCCTTGACCACATCGCCTTTTTTCACTTGGCCATTGGGCGCCGCTTTCTTCACGGAAGCTACGATCACGTCGCCAATGCCGGCATATCTCTTGCGGGAGCCGCCAAGCACGCGGATGCACATGATTTCCTTCGCACCGGTGTTGTCAGCCACTTTGAGATAGCTTTGCATCTGTACCATAAGACAGAATCTCCTTTCAAAGCTGCTCGCTTATTTCGCCTTTTCGATGATCTGCACCAGGCGCCAGCGTTTGTCGGCGCTGATGGGGCGGGTCTCCATGATCTCCACACGGTCGCCCACGCCGCACTCGTTTTTCTCGTCGTGCGCTTTGAACTTCACGGTGCGTTTCATGATCTTTTTGTAGAGAGGGTGCTGCACACTGTCCTTAACGGCGACAACGATGGTCTTATCCATCTTGTCGGACACAACGACACCCACGCGGGTTTTTCTCAAATTGCGTTCCATGTCTTTCCTCCCTCTCTTATTGTGCGTCTTTCAGCTCATTGCTGCGCATGACGGTCTTCACGCGGGCAATGTCTTTTTTGACGGTTTCGATACGGCCGGGATTCTCAAGCTGGTTGATCGCGTGCTGGAAGCGCAGGTTGAAAAGCTCTTCTTTCAGCTCGGCCAGTTTCTTGGTCAGCTCGGCCGCGCTCATATCACGCAGTTCATTCGCCTTCATTTACGCTTCCTCCAATCCTTCACGTTTCACAAACTTGCACTTGACGGGCAGCTTGTGTGCGGCAAGGCGCAGGGCCTCGCGCGCGGTCTCCTCGCTCACGTCCGCGATCTCGAACAGAACGCGGCCGGGCTTTACCACGGCCACCCAGTACTCGGGGCTGCCTTTACCGGAGCCCATTCGGGTCTCGGCCGGCTTCTCGGTAACGGGCTTATCCGGGAAGATCTTGATCCAAACCTTACCGCCACGTTTGATGTAGCGGGTCATGGCGATACGGGCCGCCTCGATCTGGTTCGAGGTGATCCAGGACGGCTCCAGGGCAACAATGCCAAAATCGCCCTGAGAAACTGTATTACCGCGCATGGCCTTGCCGGTCATACGGCCACGGTGCACGCGGCGGTATTTAACGCGTTTCGGCAGTAACATTATTTGTTGCCTCCTTCTTTCCGTGCTCTGGGCTTCGCGCCTTTCAGCACTTCGCCCTTATAGATCCAAACCTTGATGCCGATCTTGCCGTAGGTGGTGTCCGCCTCGGCAAAGCCGTAATCGATGTCCGCGCGCAGCGTCTGCAGGGGAATGGTGCCCTCGTGATAGCTCTCGCTGCGGGCGATGTCGGCGCCGTTCAGACGGCCGCCGATCTGGATCTTGATGCCCTTCGCGGCAACCGCGCCGGAGCCGCGGCGGGGGCTCATCGCATTGCGCATGGCCATCTTCGTGGCGCGGCGGAAAGCGATGCGGCGCTCAAGCTGGGACGCAATGTCCTCGGCCACAAGCTGCGCGTTGGTGGACATGTTGTTTACTTCCACGATGTTCACCAGCACGTCCTTGCCGGTCATCTTGGAGAGCTGAGCCTGGATCTTCTCCTTCTCAGCGCCCTGACGGCCGATGACCATGCCCGGCTTCGCGCAATGGATGGTAACGCGGATGCGGGGCTTGCTGGTGGCGTTGTCGATCGTGCGCTCGATCTCGATCTTGGGCACGCCGGCATTGTAAAGCTGCTTTTTCAGCACCTTGCGGATCTTGTAATCTTCAACCAGGGTGTCGCCGAATTCGCGCTTGGACGTAAACCAGCGGCTGTCCCAATCTTTGATGACGCCCACGCGAAGTCCGTGGGGATTGACTTTCTGACCCATACTGTTTTACCTCCTTACTCTTTCTCTTTGAGCACGACCGTGATATGGCTCGTTCTCTTCAAGATACGGAACGCACGGCCCTGCGCGCGGGGCATCACGCGCTTCAGCGTGGGGCCCGGGGTGACGAAGCACTCGGCGACGTACAGGTTGTTCTTATCCATATTGTGGTTGTTTTCCGCATTGGCGGCGGCAGATTTCACCAGTTTGTAAAGGAGCTCAGAGGCGGCCTTCGGGGTGTACTGCAGAATCGCCAGCGCTTTGTCAAGGTCCTCGCCGCGGATGAGGTCCAGCACGACGGAAACCTTGCGGGGCGCGATGCGGGCGTATCTAAGATGTGCCCTTGCTTCCATTGTAATCCTCTCCTATCCTTCTTTATCGACCGGTGGTCTTGCCGCCCGCGTGGCCCTTAAAGGTGCGGGTGGGGGCGAACTCGCCCAGCTTGTGGCCAACCATGTCCTCGGTAACGTATACGGGAACATGCTTGCGGCCGTCATGCACAGCGAACGTGTGGCCGACAAAATCCGGGAAAATGGTAGAGGAGCGGCTCCAGGTTTTGAGCACGCGCTTCTCGCCCGCTTCGTTCATCGCTTTCACGCGTTTCAGCAGCACCGGCTGTACAAAAGGTCCTTTTTTAACACTTCTACCCATGACAGCTCTCCTCCTTACTTCGTGGCGCGTTTCACGATGAACTTATCGGAACGCGCGTGATGTTTGCGTGTCTTGTAACCCATAGCGGGCTTGCCCCACGGGGTGACAGGGCCGGGACGGCCCACCGGGCTCTTGCCCTCGCCGCCGCCGTGCGGGTGGTCGCAGGGGTTCATGACGGAACCGCGGACGGTCGGACGCCAGCCCATATGGCGCTTGCGGCCGGCCTTGCCGATGTTCACGTTCTCATGGTCGACGTTGCCGACCTGGCCGATCGTGGCGATGCAGTTCACGGGAACGTTGCGCATTTCGCCGGACGGCAGGCGCACCAGAGCGTATTTGCCCTCTTTCGCCATCAGCTGCGCCATGTTGCCGGCGCTGCGCACCAGCTGCGCGCCCTTGCCGGGGTACAGCTCGATGTTGTGGATAATGGTGCCGACGGGGATATTGGCGAACGGCAGGCAGTTGCCCGGCTTGATGTCGGCGCCTGCGCCGCTCATCACGGTGTCGCCCACCTTCAGGCCTTCCGGAGCAATGATGTAGCGCTTTTCGCCGTCCTCATACTGCACCAGCGCAATGTGCGCGGAACGGTTGGGGTCGTACTCCAGCGTCTTGACAACGGCGGGCATATCCACCTTGTCGCGCTTAAAGTCAATGACGCGATACTTCGTGCGGTTGCCGCCGCCGTGATGGCGGACGGTGATGCGGCCCAGATTGTTGCGGCCGGCGGATTTTTTCATCGGCTCGAGCAGGCTTCTCTCGGGCTCGACCTTGGAAAGAACCGAATAGTCGGTCACGGTCATGCCGCGGCGGCCCGGCGTAGTCGGTTTATACTTTTTGATAGCCATGTTCTTTCTCACTTTCTTGTCTTATGACATTATTATCGGAGTCATATCTCCATAGGCGGCCCCTCTGGGGCCTTGGCGCCTTCTTATGCGGCGCGCGCACCCATGTGCGCTTAGACCATGGATTCGAAGAAGTCGATGCCCTTGGAATCCTTGGTGAGGGTGACGATGGCTTTTTTGGACGAAGCCGTGTAGCCTGCGTGGGCACCCTGGCGGCGGAAACGGCCGCGCACGGAAATGGTGTTCACCTTGGCGACCTTCACGCCGAACAGCTCTTCAGCCGCGCGGGCGACGTCCACCTTGGTGGCGTTGGTGGCAACCTTGAAGGTGTACTTCTTCAGCGCGATGCCAGCCATGGAAGCCTCGGTAATGACCGGGGCGAGGATGATGTCCTGAGCGGGAGTTTTCATTACGCAAATACCTCCTCGAGTTTCTTCGCGGCATCCACGCTGATGACGAACTTGCCGCCGTTCAGCACTTCATAGGTGTTGATGCTGTCGGCCGGAGCGGTCTTGACGCCCGGGATGTTGGCGGCGCTCTTCACGAGCTTCGCGTCCACAGCCGGGGTGACGATGAGCGCCTTCTTGTCGGCGCCGATGGCCGTGAGCATGTTCACGACGGTCTTGGTCTTGTACTCGGCGGCCTTCAGCTCGTCGATGACGATGATGTCGCCGCTCTGGGCCTTGCTGCTCAAAGCAGACAGCAGCGCCAGACGCTTGACCTTCTTGTTCAGGCGATAGCTGTAATCGCGGGGCTTGGGGCCCAGCGCTACACCGCCATGCGTCCACTGCGGGCTGCGGGTAGAGCCCTGGCGCGCACGGCCGGTGCCCTTCTGGCGCCACGGCTTGCGGCCGCCGCCGGACACTTCGCTGCGCGTCTTGGTGCTCTGCGTGCCCTGACGCTGATTGGCGAGGAAATTCACAACAGCCGCGTGCATAACTTTTTCATTGGGAGTGATGCCAAAGACGGCGTCGGAAAGCTCAACCGTGGATACCTTCTTGCCGTTCATATCTAAAACGTCAAATTTTGCCATGATGCTTTCCTCCTTTACGCCTTCACGCTGTCAGAGATGCAAACCACGCTGCCCTTGGGGCCCGGGATCGCACCTTTGATAGCGATCAGATTATTTTCTGCGTCAACCTTGACGACCTTGAGGTTCTGGATGGTAACGCGCTCGGCGCCCAGATGGCCCGGCAGGCGTTTGCCCTTGAACACGCGGGACGGCGTGGAGCAGGAGCCCATGGAACCGGCGTGGCGCGCCACAGGGCCGGTGCCGTGGCTTTCACGCAGACGGTGCTGGTTCCAGCGCTTGATGGCGCCGGCGTAGCCCTTGCCCTTGCTGGTGCCCACAACGTCGATGCGGTCGCCCACGGCGAACACGTCGGCCTTGAGGATATCGCCCACGTTCATGGCGCTGATGTCGTCCAGGCGGAACTCACGCAGCGTGCGCTTGGGCGCGACGTCCGCTTTATCGAAGTGGCCCTTGGCGGGTTTCGAAACCTTCTTGGCCGAAATATCGCCGTAGCCCAGCTGAACGGCCACATAGCCGTCGCTCTCCACCGTTTTCTTCTGCACGACCGTGCAGGGGCCTGCTTCCACAACCGTGACGGGCACGACTTTGCCGTTCTCGTCAAAGATCTGGGTCATGCCCATCTTCTTGCCGATGATACCTTTTTGCATTTCGTTTTGCCTCCTAACAGGTTATTGGTTGATGCCGTTCACGGGGCACCAACATGACCTCTCCTACGAGAGCTGACAAACGGGGAACCCGCTGCATTGTCCTTTTATAAAAAGGAATTACAGCTTGATCTCGATGTCAACGCCGGCGGGGAGCTGCAGGCTCGTAAGAGCCTCGACCGTCTTGTTGGACGGCTTCAGGATGTCGATGAGACGCTTGTGGGTGCGGTTCTCGAACTGCTCGCGGCTGTCTTTGTACTTGTGTACCGCGCGCAGGATCGTGATGACCTCTTTGTCAGTGGGAAGAGGGACCGGGCCGGACACGCGGGCGCCTGTGCGCTTCGCCGTTTCCACGATTTTCTCCGCCGCGCTGTCGATGAGGGACGCATCGTAGCTCTTCAAACGAATCCTGATTTTCTCCTTGACTGCCATTTGTTTCGCCTCCTTAAAATTTTGCGTGGGACGAACCATTCGATAAATACTGAACACTGCGCCGGGTGTTTCACGCCATTGCATCAGAAAATCCGGTGAACCGCCATGCAGTTCCTCCGGAAGCACTTTCAGCAAATTAGCGTGGACATTGGTTTGAGGGGAGCAACTTCCCGCAAACGTATCCCTTTGCATTCAGTATTCTTTCGCCCGGTTCATTGATCGGACATACTCGGCGGAAAAACCGGCACAAAGTGCCGCAACCTCCCGCGTCAACGCATATCGCTGCCCTGCGAAAATGCAGGGCATTCGCAGTCGCCTAATAATAATACCAAAAACCCCTGCGCAATGCAAGGGTTTTTGATAAATTTTATAAGAAGTTTTCGATTTTACGCTTTGCACAGAACCCCCGATTTTCTCCGGGCGGCGCTTGGTTATTTTGCCGCGCCTGCTCATTTCGCCCGCAGGCGCTCCACCAGCGCCGGGTCCGGCGTGACGACGGCCGTCTCGTAAGGGTCGTACAGCACCATGCCGGGCTTTGCCCCGTTCGCCTTCCAGACGTTCCGCACCTCGGTATAATCCACCTGCACCTTTGCGCCGCCGTTCTGGCTGGAGTGCACCGCCGCAAGGACGGCCGCCTCCGTCTTGGTGGTGTCCGGCACGGGCTGTCCGCCGCTGAGCACCACCGCGTGGCTGCCGGGCGCGTTCTTCACATGGAACCAGACATCCCTACCCCGCGCGGTCTTGAGCGTCAGCCTGTCGTTTTGGGCATTGTTCCGTCCCACCAGGATGGGGAAGCCGTCCGAGGACACATACCGCAGAAAATCCGCAGGCTTCTGCTTTTTGTCCTTCGCTTTATAATACTTCAGGTATCCCTGACTCTTCAGCTCGGCGCGGATCTCCGCCAGCGCGGCCTCGCCCTCGGCCGTCTCCACCTCGTATTGCACCGTAGCCAGATACTCCGCCTCCGCGTCGCTTTCCGCGATCAGCTCCGTCAGCATGCGGGCGGCCGTCTGTTTTTTCTTGTATTCCTTAAAATACTTCTGGGCATTGGCGCTGGGCGAAAGGCGCACATCCAGCGGGATCGTCACTTCCTTACCGTCATAGTAATTCGTCAGCGTCACGTTTTTCGCGCCGCGCTGGATGGCCCACAGATTGGCACTCAGAAGCTCGCCGTAAACGCGCAGTTCCTCCGAGGCCGCACTCTGCGCCTGTTCCTCCCGGCGGGCGGCGGCTTTGCGCACGGCACGCTCGTGCAGATTGTGCACGGTCTTTGCCAAATCGCGGCTCTTCTGGCGCAGGCGCTCCGCCTTGTCCTTGGCTGCGTAGTAGCTCTCCAGCAGTTCCGAATAGCTGCCGTATTCCACAAGATCCGCCCCGCTGTACTGCGTCAGCGGCAAAAAGCTGAATTCCACCGGGCGCCCGTCCACCACAACCGCCACCGGCGTGCCGCCGTCCGCGTAAGCCGCCTGAACAAAGGCCACCGCCTCCAGCAGAGCCGCCTTTTCCTGCTCCGTCATCCGGCTGGCGGTCACGTCCCGCCCGCCGAAAGCGCGGTACGCGGCTTCGCGGCAAACCACCGGGCCCACGCCGCCCGTTGTCTTGATGAGTGCCTCCGCTACGGGCAGTTCTTTCTGCGACACCGCCGCCACGATGCCCGCCGCGCTGACGCCCAGAAACGACGCCTTCTGCGGCTGGGGCGGCAGCGTGTAAGCAAGGCCCGGCAAAAGCTGCCGAACCTCGCTGTCCTCAAAGTCCACGCGTTTGAGCGCGTCGATGATCTTCCCCTCCGCCGCCGGGTTTGCCGGGTTTTTCGTCTGCACCAGCACCAGGTTGGAATACCGGCCCATCAGCTCGGCCGCCATCGTGTTCACCACGGTGTCGCCCATTTCGTTGGTGCACTGGAAGTCAAAAAACAGGATGCGCTCGTCCGGCAGCGTGCGCACCTCCAACAGCCGTCCGCCCGTGAAATGCTTGCGCAGCAGCATGCAAAACGAGGGCGGCGTCTGCGGATTCTCAAACGTCTCTTTTGTCAGGCACGCGCGGGCCGAGCCGCTGCGGGCCGAAAGGAACAGGCGCGGATTGTCCGTGCGCGTGCGCAGATTGAGTACGACCTCGTCCCGGGTCGGCTCGAATATTTTATCGATCCTCGCGTCCGCCAGTGCGGCGGACAGCTCTTTTGCGCACAGCGCAAGGGCAGCGGCGTCTAAAGCCATTGTTTTCTCCTTTTTCCATCCGGGCCAAAGCATTTCATCCCGCACACGCCCGGCAGCGGTTTCACCGGCGCATTATCACTCACGCCGCAGATATTTCACAAAGCATACGGCCCCAGCACATACCGCGCTGTGGGAAACACCGAAAAAATCATCAGCATTCCAGCCGCATCCATCTTCTTCAGATCTCTTTCCATCGGCCGGAACTGTCGTTCGTCCGGCGCGCGCCTGTTTTTGGCATATTACTCTTTGCTGTCTATTATTACATTATATAATATATAACGCAAGCGGTCAAAGACCGTTTCTGCGTTCCAAAAAATCTTATGTATGCAGGCAGGCCAAGGCTCCGCCCGTGCAGCCGCGTCAAAAGCAGCGATGCGCCTGCCAAACGACCGCGCTTCCCCGTTGTTAAAAATAAAGGAAAGGGTCCGCATCCGCAACGCTGCGCTGTACACGCAGGCCCGGGAACGCTTCGGCGATCCGGTGCGCCAGTACACCGGCAATGGCTGTCTCCGTGGCAAAATGCGTCGCGGCCACCAGCGTGACGCCTGCCGCCAATGCATCCAGCGCGTCATGGTGCCCGGCCTCGCCTGTCACAAGGCAGTCCGCGCCCGCGGCGGCCGCCTCTGCGGAAAAATCGCCGCCGCTGCCGCTCACAACGGCCACGCGGCGCACCGGGCCGTGGGCGTCCGCCCATTTCACGGGCGCGGCAAGCGCCTTGCCCACAAATTGCGCAAACGCGGCCGTTTCCATCGTTTCCGGCAGCGCGCCGACACGTCCGATGCCTCCGGCAAACGGCTCTGTGTCCCGCAGGCCCAGCGCCTGCGCCAGCACGTCGTTTACACCGCCCTGCGCCTTGTCCAGATTCGTATGCATGCATACGGCGGAAACGCCCTCCCGCACCAGCAGGGCGGGAACGTCATCCTGGCGAAGCTCCTTCAAAGGGCGAAATATGACCGGGTGGTGCGAAACAATTGCATTGCACCCCACAGCACGCGCTTCCCGCACCGTGGCGGGGGTGATGTCCAGCGCGCACAGCACGCCCGTCACCTCCTGCGCGCAGCGCACCAAAACGCCCACGTTGTCCCAGCTCTCCGCAATCTGCGCCGGGGCGATGCTTTCCAGATAAGACGCAAGCTCTGTCAGGCTTGGCATGTATTCGCAGCCTCCTCCACCGCGGCGGCAAGCGCCAGCAGCCGTTTTGATTCCTCCGGCGCGGCTCCCCGCGCCTCCTTTTTAAGAAGCATGGCCTCCCGGGCAAGATAGCCTGCCGCATGCGGTCCGCGCCCGGCACGGCCCACGACGCACCACAGAGGATCGGGCGTCTTTGTTCCGCCAGTATAAGCCGCGTGCATCACGGTATAATACCGTCCGGCGGCCAAAACCGGCGTCTCATCCAGCAGCGCAAAGCCGTGCTGTGCCAGCCAGCGGCGCAAAAAAGGGTGCTTTGTAGCCGGGATGAAGATGAAGCGCATGTCAGGTTTCGCGGCATAGAACGCTTCCGGAGCCTGCTCCAACATCCCGCACACCGTCACGCCCGAAACGCCCGCAATGACGATATCGTCCGCTTCGCCCGGGCGCAGCACAGAAAGCCCCGCGCCAAGGCGGCATTCCACCACGTCCCCGCAGCCATGCAGGGTAACGAGGCGCTGCGCCGTGGCAAGCGGGGCCGGGCGGATATCGCTTGCGATGATCTTTCTGCATTTGCCCTGCGCGGCCAGCGCCACGGACAGCCTGCCGTGGTCGCAGCCGACGTCCGCCGCCACGCAGCCCGGCCGTACATAAGCGGCCGCGGCGGCAAGGCGTGCGTCCAGGACCGGGGGCTGCAGCAGCTTACTTTCCGGCAATGGCCGCGTTCAGCTTGGCCAGCAGCGCGTCAACGTCCTGGCCGTGGACATAGCAGGCCTGCTCCACCGTCTCGCTGCGGGCGGACGGGCAGCCCAGACAATGCATGCCGATCTCAATGAACAGGGGCGCGGTCTCCGGCGCGGCGTCCAGAATATCGCCGAGAATGGTGTCTTTGGTAATGGTCATGGAAAAATCCCTCCGTAAAACGATATACAAAAGCCGGGCTTTCCGGCTCTGCTGCTGATGATGCTTCCAGCCTCATGCGCGCAAAGCGCGCGTGGCGGCGTAAGCGGCGGCCTTGAGGTTATTATACCACGATGCCGCCGCAGGCGGCCACAACAAAACCGCACTTGCTGCGGTTTTGCGCGGTTCAATGTTCTCAAAGCCCTGTGCGTTAGCGCAAAAGCGAGTGCGGCGCACACGCGCAGCCGCGGCAGCGGCGGCTTTGAGGTTATTATACCCCAAACGCCGTCAGGTTTGCAAGAGGCTCCCCGCCTTGCCGGAGCCTCTGAGGCAACAGAGAGAAAGCAGCGGCCGGGCACCGCTGCTTTTATCAACCGTAAAGGGCTTCATTCATTTTGCGAAGGGACGCGCCCGCCGCCGTGCCACGCGCTCAGGCACGCAGTAAAAAGCACCGGTCGGCCAAAAGCGCCGTCCAGTACACGGCGTTTTTATAGCGCAGCGTCACCCAGGTAAAGCCGCCATAGCAGCCAACCGACTGCGCCACCGCCTCGTACCGGCCCACAGGAAGCGTACCCGCCACGTCATAAATATCCGGCTTGTAAAAATACTCACAGTTAAGCGTCCCATATACCTCCAGCTTCAGGCCGGGCACCGGCACCATCTCCAGCCCGGGTATCTCAGGTTCATAGCCATTGTAGCCTCCCGCCTGAATGGCCGGCAGAAAATCCACATACGAATGGTCCAGGTCCACATTGCCCGATATACCCGGTACACGCCCTGTGCTGGAATACTGCCACATCTGGTAAGCGCCCGGATAGGTAACGCTGCCCGTGTAATCCGCCACAAAAAACGGATAAGCACTGAGCTTCGCCATATCCAGCCGGTTTTTCGCAAAATTGGAATAGGTGTACAGGCCCGGATACCACCCCGCCGCACGCAGTTTTTCCAGTGCGTAGAGCGCAAGCTGCGTCGCCCTCGTCCGGCCCAGTGCGGCGATGCCCTCGGCCTCCATATCTACAAATACCGGATATTCCAGCTTCTTGCCCGCCAGAACTGCCGTCAGCGCCTCCAGCTCCCTGTCGGCGTAGCTCTCTGTTTGGGCATAGGTGTAGTAATAAACACCCACCCGAAGCCCGGCGGCCTTTGCCCCCGCATAGTTCTTCTCGAACATGGGGTCTACATACACGCCGGAATTGTTGGAGGATACCGCGCGGATAACGGCAAACTGCTTGCCCGCCCGGGCCACCGCGGCCCAGTCGATGGTACCCTGATAACGGGATACGTCGATTCCCGTTTGATAAATAGCTGCCATAAAAACCTCCCTGCTGCCGCACAGGCTGTGCCGGGCGGCGGCCGCCTCTTTCGGCGGGCGGCTGGCCGGTCTGCAGCGGAGCGCGGCATGCGCCCCCTGCGTTCATCCTATGCGTATCCGCAGCGTTTTGTCCGCGCTTCGGGCGCATGATGTTCGTTTGCACAGCAAGGGCGTACATGCTATACTGAAAAAGCACGGCGCTCCAACAGGACAGCGCCGCATCGGGAGGCTTTTTTGTGGAGATCGATATCAGACGCGCGGCTCAGGAGGATCTGGATGCCGCGGAGCAGCTTTACAACGATGTCTGCAGCGCTTTGGAGGCCGGTACAAACTGGCCCGGCTGGCGGCAAGGCGTTTACCCCACCCGCACCGACGCCCGGCGCGCCCAGGCGGCCGGGGCGCTGTACCTCGCCTGGGACGGTGCCCGCGCCATAGGAAGCATGGTGCTGAATCACGACGCCGACCCGGATTATGCCCAGGTTCCCGGCTGGGGACCGGACGCGGACTGGCCGCACCTGCTGCTGATCCACACGTTGGCCGTACATCCCGCGTATCAGGGGCGGGGCCTGGCCCGGCGGCTGCTCGCCCATGCGGAGGTCCTTGCGCGGCAAAGCGGCATGCGTGCGCTTCGCCTGGATGTCTGTGTGGGCAACGTCCCTGCCATCCGCCTGTATGAGCAGTGCGGCTTTGCGTGCGCCGGCACAGCCGAGATGCACTTCTGCGTCGGCACCGTCGACCCGTGCCGCCTGTACGAGAAAACGCTGTGACACGGGACAGCACGCGGAAAGAAGGCCGTGCGCACCCGGACGACCCGCGCGTCCGTATTTTGCTGCACCGCATCGCCGCAGCCTGCCGCAACACCCTCGGCGACACGCTTGCGGGTGTTTACGTCCACGGCTCTCTCGCTTTCGGCTGCTTTCGTTGGACACAAAGCGATATCGATTTTCTCGTTGCTGTGCGAAGGCCGCTTTCTCAGGCGCAAAAGGAGGCCCTGCTCCGCGCGCTGCTGGCGCTGGAGCCGGACGCCCCGTCCAAAGGGCTGGAGATGAGCGCAGTACTGGAGGCATACTGCCGGGCCTTTATCCACCCCGCGCCCTACGAGCTGCATTATTCGCCCATGCACCGAGCCCGCTGCCTGCGTGACCTCCCCGCTTACTGCGCGGAAATGCATGGTGCAGACCCGGACCTTGCGGCGCATTTCACCGTAGCCCGCGCCGTCGGCCTCACCCTTTGGGGGCCGCCTGCCGAAAGCATGTTCGGCCCTGTGCCCCGCGCGGCGTATCTGGACAGCATCCGCCAAGACGTGAGCACCGCCTGTTCGGACATCCTGCGGACGCCCGCCTCCACCACGCTGAACCTGTGCCGAACGCTTGCTTTTGCACAGGAAGGGCTCGTCTTGTCCAAAGAACAAGGCGGGCTTTGGGCCGCGTGCCGTCTGCCGCCCCCATATGCCGGCTTCGCACAAAGCGCGGCGGAAAGCTACCGTTCCGGCGCGCCTTTTCTGCCCGCGCCCGCACAGGCACAGGCATTCGCAGCCTTTCTTCTGCCGTCCATCTTCCACCCGGACTTCTTCGGGCAAAACATTTGAGCACAAGCCGGGATACGACAGTAAAAAGAGCGTTTCCCGCAGGCTGTCCCGCCTGTGGAAAACGCTCTTTTTATCTCCTGTTTTACCGTTCAGCCGCCCCGCAGCGCGCGCTGTGCCACACCCTCGGCGGCTTCCAGATCCGCGCTGCGCACATAAACATACCAGATGCCCGCATCCGCGGAGTGCGCGTTCGTCATGCGGCGGTCGGCCCCGGTGTAGTTGCGTCCGCTGCGCACGATGCATTCAAAGCCGATACCGGCCTGCTCCAGTGCTGTGCGCACGGCGTAAAGCTGTGGGCCGTCTTTTCCCATATACACCTCTCTGCGCTGCCAAAACCACATGCCCGCTCCGCTCCTTTCCCTCGCAGCCGCTCACTGCACCGCAGCGATGCGTTCGATCTCGTCCAGCTCCTGCTGGGTAAACGGCGCGGCGTTTACTATGGCGGCGTTCTCCACGATCTGCTGCGGACGGGACGCGCCAATGAGCACGCTGGTCACGCCGCTGTCCTTGAGCACCCACGAAAGCGCCATCTGCGCCAGCGTCTGGCCCCGGGCGGCAGCCAGCTCGTTCAGCGCCGCGATCTGTGCCAGCCGCTCCGGCGTAAGGGCGCTCTCCTTCAAAAAAACACCGCTTTTTTTGATGCGGCTGTCTGCGGGCACGCCGTGCAGATATTTGTCCGTCAGCAGTCCCTGCGCCAGCGGGCTGAAAGCGATGACACCCACACCATGGGCCGCGGCATACGCCTTCAGCCCGTTTTTTTCGATGGTGCGGTCAAAGATGGAGTACCGGCTCTGATTGATGATGAACGGGCAATGCAGCTCTTTCAGGATAGCCGCCGCCCGCGCTGTCGTCTCGCCGTCGTAATTGGAGATGCCGGCGTACAGCGCCTTACCCTGCTGCACGGCCGAAGCCAGCGCGCCCATGGTCTCCTCCAGCGGGGTCTCCGGGTCCATCCGATGGGAATAAAAAATATCGAAATACTCCAGCCCGGTGCGCTTGAGGCTCTGGTCCAGGCTGGCCAGCAGATACTTGCGGCTGCCGAAATCCCCGTAAGGGCCGGGCCACATGGTATATCCCGCTTTGCTGGAAAGTACCAGCTCATCCCGGTAGGGACGCAGGTCTTTTTCAAAAATACGGCCGAAATTCTCCTCGGCAGCGCCGGGCACAGGGCCGTAGTTGTTCGCCATATCGATGTGCGTGATGCCGCAGTCGAATGCGGCGCGCAGCATGGCGCGCATATTGTCGAAGGCGTCGCACGAGCCGAAGTTGTGCCACAGCCCCAGCGAAACGCGGGGCAGCTTCAGGCCGCTTTTGCCGCAGCGGGCGTATTGCATCGCCTCATAACGGCGCTCGTTGGCAGTGTAAGGCATGGTTTGGTCCCCCTTTTGTCTTTTCTTTTATTTTGAATTCCGCGGCGGACGGCCCGCCAGCAGATATGCGACCCAGGCAAACGGCGCAAGTGCCACCAGTAGCACCCAGGTGCGGTAATTCAGCGTGCGCGTTCCGCCGTGGCCCCTCTGGTACAGCAGCACGCAGATGCGCGCCAAAATATCCGCCAGCCCCGCCAGAGCGACGATCAGAATCTGTTCCGTAGCTTTCCCTCCCCGGCGATATTCTTTGCCTATTTGTTGCTGTACTGCCATATTTCCAGGCTCGCACTTCCCATCCTGCCCGTGTTCACTGAGAAACATGGTATCCTACGCCGCCAAGCGCATACTTCGCCTGCGGCTCATATTTGCTAAACAGCCATATTATGGCCATGACGCCGCTGCAAGGCGGCCTTCCACAAAACCGCACCTGCTGCGGTTTTGCATGGTTCAAATTCCCCAAAGTTCTGTGCGCCGGCACAGCAGCGTGTGTTTTTGCACACGCGCAGCCGCATTAGCGGCAACTTTGGGGTCATTATACCGCAACCCGCCCTCATGCGCAAGAGAAAAAACGCGGCACGCCCCGGCTACCGGGAAGCCACGGCATGCGCATGCCCGTGTGCGTTTTCGAAAAAACGACGGACATTCCCCCGCGCCAAACGGGCATCCCCCGGTAAGAACGGGACAGCAGCTTTGCCCAAACCGTTCCCGGTGGCCGAAAAAGGCCGAAACCGGCTTTTTTCCGCCTTTGCGCCCCCAAAGACTATCCTGTATAATATCTATCATACCGCGGGGCCGCTGCAAAATGGCCCCGCGGGCAGCAGAAGCGCTCCCCATCCGTCGGCGCCAGCGGCGGGAGCGCTTCCATCCTTCCGCACCCGTAAACACAGGAAGCATTGCCTCGATTTCTCTCCCGCAAAGGGCAGCGGTCGCTCTCACGCACCGGCAGAATTTTTATTGTTAAAACACGTCGAACCGTATGCGCCGAAAGATTCAGTTTCCTTCCTGCTGCCGGCAAGCTTCCCATTGCTAAAAACGCCGCTGAACCGCATGCGCCAAGGGATTCAGCTTTCTTTCCGCCGCCGGCAAGCTTCCCATTGCTAAAAACGCCGCTGAACCGCATGCGCCGAGGGATTCAGCTTTCTTCCCGCTGCCGGCAAGTTTCCCATTGTTAAAAACGCCGCTGACCCGCATGCGCCGAGAGATTCAGTTTCCTTCCCTCAGCAACAAGCTTCCCATTATTTAAAAAGGAGAAAAACATGAAAGAAGTAAAAAAATTCCGATTCATCCCCATCCTGCTCGCAGTCATTCTCGCCGTGTTTCTGCTGCTCTCCAGCGTCACGACCATTCCCGCGGGCCACACCGGCGTCGTCACCACCTTCGGAAAGGTGAGCGGCACCGTGCTGGGCGAGGGCCTGCATTTCAAATTGCCGTTCATCACCAATGTTGTCAAAATCGACAACCGCGTGCTCAAAACCGAGGTATCCAGCAGCTCCGCCAGTAAGGATCTGCAGACTGTCAACAGTACCATTGCGCTGAACTACCGCATCGGCCGCGCCAATTCGGCCAGCATTTATCAGAACATCGGCACGGATTTTGAAAATGTGCTCATCAATCCCGCCATTCAGGAATGCGTAAAAAGCGTCACCGCCCAGTTCACTGCCGAGGAGCTCATCACCGAACGCCAGAAGGTAGGCGACCTGATGCGCGAGGCGCTGGCCGAAAAAATCGGCCCCTATGGCTTCGACATCGAGGTATTCAACATCACCAGCTTTGAGTTCAGCGAGGAATTCAACGCCGCCATCGAAGCCAAGCAGACCGCCCAGCAGAACGCTCTGAAAGCCGAGCAGGACCTGGCCCGCATCAAAGTGGAAGCTCAGCAGCAGATCGAACAGGCCCGTGCCGAGGCCGAGAGCTACCGGCTGAAAAACCAGGAGATCACCCAGGAAACACTTGCCATGGAATGGATCAACAAATGGGACGGCAAGCTGCCCAGCGTCGCTTCCGACGGCTCGATGATGTTCGATATTTCCGATATCATCGCCGCAGCCGGCTCCGGCAAAAGCGCCTCCGCTCCCTCAACACCCGTGGCTCCCTCAGCGCCGAGCGCCGCTTCCGCCGCAGCCGGCGAATGAGCTCTTTGTCCTTCTCTCGAATACATTTTATTCAAAAACCGTCAATATGTGCAATTTTTGCCCGTCTGCCGCGTGCAGACGGGCATTTTTGTGCATTGACAACCGCGCGGCAGCCTTTATAATAAATACTATACACTTTATTTTGATAAAGTGATTTTGTATTTTGGAGGAAAAGGAATTATGGCACGAGTATACAATTTCAGCGCGGGCCCATCCATGCTGCCCGAATCCGTCCTGAGAACCGCTCAGGCAGAGATGCTTGAGTACGGGTCATCCGGCCAGAGCGTGATGGAGATGAGCCACCGCAGTTCTGTGTACGACGCCATCATCAAGGAGACCGAGGCCGCTCTGCGCCGCGTGCTCTATATTCCGGATAATTATAAGGTGGGCTTCATTCAAGGCGGCGCGTCCACACAGTTCGCCATGGTGCCCATGAACCTGATGACCACCGGCGAGGCCGATTATCTTGTAACGGGCCAGTTCTCCGGCAAGGCCGCGAAGGAGGCCGAAAAATTCGGCAGGGTGAATGTGCCCGCCTCGTCCAAGGATAAAAACTTCACCTATATTCCGGACGTTGACGCCGTCGAATATTCCAAAAACGCCAGCTATATCCACATTTGTGAAAACAACACCATTTACGGCACGCGCTTTACAAAGCTGCCCCATGCGGACGGTGTGCCGCTGGTGGCCGATCTATCCAGCTGCATCCTCAGCCGTCCCACAGACGTCTCCCAATACGGGCTGATCTACTTCGGCGTGCAGAAAAATGTCGCGCCCGCGGGCATGGCTGTAGCCATCATCCGGGAAGACCTGATGGAAAACGCCCGCACGGATATCGCCCGGCCCGCCATGCTGGATTACAAAACGCTCATCGACGCCGAGAGCATGTACAACACGCCGCCCTGCTACACCATCTATATGATGGGCCTTGTGCTGAAATGGATCGAAACTGAAGTGGGCGGCCTTGCCAACATGGAGACCCGCAACAACGCCAAGGCCAAGCTGCTGTACGATTATCTGGACGGCTCGTCTTTCTTCAGCAATCCCGTGAACAAGCCGGACCGCAGCATCATGAACGTCACGTTCACCAGCCCCAGCCCGGAGCTGGACAAAAAATTCTGCGCCGAAGCCGCGGCCGCGGGCTTTGTCAACCTGAAGGGACACCGCAGCGTGGGCGGCATGCGCGCTTCCATTTATAATGCCATGCCCGCCGAAGGCGTGGAAAAGCTGGTGGAATTCATGAAGCAGTTCGAGGCGGATAACGCCTGACGCACAGCCGGAACAGGGGGAAACGAAAATGTACAATATCAAAACACTGAACAATATTTCGTCCAAGGGGCTGGAGCGCCTTTCCAGCAATCTGTTTGCCGTGGATGAGGAGGGCGCGCAGCCCGACGGCATTCTGGTGCGCAGCGCCGCCATGCAGGATATGGCGCTGCCGGAAAGCCTGCTGGGCATTGCACGGGCGGGCGCAGGCGTCAACAATATCCCGGTGGACAAATGCAGCGAGGCAGGCATCGTGGTGTTCAACACGCCGGGCGCCAACGCCAATGCGGTGAAGGAACTGGTGCTGGGCGGGCTGGTGCTGGCCAGCCGCAAGATAGGCAAGGGCATGGAGTGGGCCAAAACGCTGGCCGGCCAGGGCGACGCCATCGGCAAGCTGGTGGAAAAGGGGAAAAGCCAATTTACCGGGCCGGAGCTTGCGGGCAAGACCCTGGGCGTCGTGGGCCTGGGCGCCATCGGCGTGAAGGTCGCCAATATGGCCACCCATCTGGGCATGGAGGTGCTGGGGTACGACCCGTACATCTCTGTGGAGGGTGCCTGGAGCCTTTCGCGCAGCGTGCGCCACTGCGTCAATTTGTCCGACCTCATCGCCCAGTGTGACTATATCACGCTGCACATTCCCGCCACGGCTGAAACAAAAGGCTTTGTGAACGACAGCCTCATTGCCCAAATGAAGCACGGCGTGCGCATCCTGAACTTTGCCCGGGGCGAGCTGGTGAATACGGCCGCCATGGTGAACGCGCTGAAAACGGGCCGCGTGGCCTGTTATGTGTGCGATTTCCCCAGCGAGGCGCTGCTTTCCGCGGAAGGCGCGGTGTGCATCCCGCACCTGGGCGCCTCCACACCGGAGAGCGAAGACAACTGCGCCGTGATGGCCGCGGATGAACTGGGGGATTATCTGCTGAACGGCAACATCAAAAACAGTGTGAACTTTCCCTCGGTCTCCATGCCCCGTGCGGGCGGCAGCCGCATCTGCGTGGTACACCGCAATATCCCGGGCATCCTGGCCGCCATTACAGACGTGACCAGCAAGGCGGGGCTGAACATCGACAACATGACGAACAAATCCCGCGGGGATTATGCCTATACGATGCTGGACACCGGCGGCAGCGTCGGCACGGCCGACGCCGCCCGCCTGTTGGACGTAAGCGGTATCATCCGCGTGCGTGTGGTGTGACACAGCCGCTGCTAAAAAGCGAAGAAACAGACGCCCTGCGCGCCATTGGGCGCGCAGGGCGCTTCAGCTTGTCGAAAAAGCTGCGCTTTTGCGCCAAGCTGCCTACGAACAGGGCCTTTGGCCCCGTTCGCCGCGCACGGCGCGGGGCCATTTTAAATGAAAAAGGGGTTCACCACCCCTTTTTCAAGCTTTTTCCCCGGACTTTTCTTTTACTTCTTTGCTTTTTTCGACAGTCTGACGCCTTGCGCGCCATTGGGCGCGCAGGGCGCTTTTTCTATTCCAGCTCAAACAACGCGTCCTCATAATCCTGCACATAATAGCGGATATTCGTGCGGCCCCGCCGGATGACGGTGTGCCCCTCCGCCTCCAGACGTGCACGTTGGGCCTCCGCGCCGCCCGGATATTTTGCGTTCAGCTCGCCGTCCGCTTTCAGCGTGCGCCAGTAAGGCGTTTCGTCCGTCTGCCGCTGTGCGCTGGCCCATGCCGAAATGGATACAAAAATGCCCGCAGTGATGGGGTCGGTAAAATCAGCGCCGTTTTTCCGGGCGAAATATTCCCGGATCTTCCCTACCGTGAGTACTTTTCCGAAAGGCACCCGCTTCATTACCGCGTCATAATCCGCCGCCGGGGCAAAGTACATCCGTGCTCCGCCGTATTTTTGCACTGTGGCCGCGTCCGTCACCAGCTGTATCCTGGGCATATCCGTGGCCCTGTGCAGCATCGCGTTGAAATCTTTCTTATCCTCGTTCGCCATTGCGAAACCACCTCCTATGCCCTCAGCATACCGTATCGGAGCCGGACATGCAATGAGGCGGTTTGATTTTTACGGCAGAATTTCCACATAATAAAGCACCGGGCAACAGCATGCGCCGCGGCCCGGTTTTGCCGAATGTTTCAGTCGCTCAGTGGCTGTTCAGCACGCGGTCGATGGTTTCCATCGCCCGCTCCGCGCTGGCGCCCGCCTTTTTCATCATCTTTTTCATTTCCTTCGGGTTTTTCTGAGCCACATACGCGCCCGCCGCGCCTACCGCGCCGCCGGCCAGCAGCCCTAAGGCCGCGCCCTTCATCATACTCTCTGTATTTTTGCGCATATTTATCCTCCTCGTTTTATTATCTTTTGTATGCATTGCCGCGGCTTGTGCCGCTTTATTGCTAGTATGCCCGCCGGTGCGCCAAAATGCGGGGGCAAATTTTTCCACTTGTTCATAAAACCCCCTCTTATTCCGGCAAAAAATATGCTATACTAAAGAATAACCGCAGGCCGCCGTCTGTGCGGCCCGGAGGAAAGGAGGGCCCGCATGCAAAAACAGCATACCGTTTTGTGCATACAGGATCTCTCCTGTGTGGGACGGTGCAGCCTGGCCGTTGTGCTGCCCGCTCTGGCCGCCATGGGCGTGCAGCCCTGCGCGCTGCCCACGGCTCTGCTCTCCACCCACACCGGAGGGCTTGGCAGGCCCGCGCGCACAGATGAGAGCGGATTTATTTCCGCCGCACTGGCACACTATGCGCAGCTGGGCCTTGCATTTGACTGTGTATACAGCGGCTATCTTGCCGGCGCCGCACAGGTGGCGCTGGTGGAACAGGCCTTCCGCCAGGCTCCGGCGGCGCTGAAGCTGGTGGACCCTGTGATGGCGGACCACGGCAGGCCCTACGCCTCCATGACGCCTGAAATACGCGCCGCCGTCGCACAACTGTGCGGACAGGCGGATGTGATCGTCCCAAATGCAACAGAAGCCGCGCTCCTTCTGGAGGAGCTTCCCGGCCCGGCGGCGGACGGAACGCACGCCGCCCGCCATGCATCCCTTTTGCTGCAGCGCTTTCCCGCGTTGCGCTGCGCCGTGGTAACCGGCGGCGCTCTTTCGGACGGACAGCGGGGCAACGTGTGCGCTGTGCGCGGCAGGGCGCCCGTTTTCCTGCCCTATTCCCCCGTACCCCAAGATTATCCCGGCACGGGCGATCTGTTTGCCGCCGTGCTCACCGGCGGGCTGCTGCGCGGCTTTTCCGAAGCCGCCGCCATCCGTCTCGCCGCGCGTTTTGTGGCGCTGGCGGCTGAACAGACCCTTCACGCCGGAGCGGATCCCCGCTTCGGCGTGCGGTTCGAGCCGCTTCTCGGAACGCTTTCCCACTGGGCCGAAACGCCTGCACAGCCCTGTACGGACGCTGTTTTTCCGCTGTAAAAACACCAGACAGAAGGAGCGCAATCTCACCCATGAAACCGTTGAATATCGTGCTGGTGGAGCCGCAGATTCCCCAAAACACCGGCAACATCTCCCGCACCTGCGCGGCCACGGGCGCGCGGCTGCACCTTGTGGGGCCCATGGGCTTTACCGTGGATGACAAAAAGCTCAAACGTGCCGGCCTTGACTACTGGCACCTGCTTGATATAACATATTATGAAGGGCTGACGGATTTTTTTGCCCGCAATGAAGGTCCGTTTTACTATTTCACCACAAAGGCACCGCAGCGCTACACGGACGTCGCCTACCCCGACGGCGCGTACCTTGTATTCGGGCGCGAAGACGCGGGCCTGCCCGAAGCATTATTGGTAGAAAACCAGGAAGCCTGCGTGCGCCTTCCGATGATCCCGGACGCACGCAGCCTGAATTTGTCAAACACGGTGGCTGTGGGCGTATACGAGGCCCTGCGCCAGCGTGATTTTGCGGGTCTGCTCGACACCGGGCGCCTGCGTGGATATGAATGGAAGTGAACAAGTGAGTAAAACAGCTGTTTTGACGGATTCCGCCAGCGACATCCCACGCGAGCTGGAAGAAAAATACGGCATTGATATCCTCCCGTTCAGCATCGTGGTGGACGGGCAGAGCTATGCCGAACGCGTGGATTTCACCAACGAACAATATTACGAGATGCTCACCAAAGCCGAAGGCATCCCCAAAACATCGCAGATCACGATGCTGCGCTTTTTGGAAAAGTTTTGCGCGTATGCCGACGAAGGCTATACGGATGTGATCTTCGTGTCCATCAATTCGGCCGGTTCCAACACCTACAACGCGGCCTGCATGGCCGCCGAGAGCCTGCGCGACGAACGCCCCGGCTGCACGATGAACGTGCATGTGGTGGACAGCCACACCTATTCCATGACATACGGCTGGCACGTATGCGAGGCCGCGCGCAAGCTGCAGGCGGGCGCGGACGTAAAAAGCGTCGTGGAATATCTGGAGGACCAGCTGGCGCGTATGGAGATCATGCTCTCCATGTATACGCTGCGCTTTGTAAAAAAAAGCGGCCGTGTCTCTGCGGCAGCCGCATTCGCCGGCGAGCTGCTCGGCCTGCGCCCCATCATCCATATGGTGGACGACACCACCTCCACCATCGCCAAGGTGCGCGGCGACAGCGCCGTGATGCCCGGGCTCATCGTCCAGACCAAAAAACGGATGGCAGAGGGCACGCCTTATCTCATCGGCGCAACGGACGATGGCAACGCCAAAATGCTGGCCAAGATGTGCAAAAAAGAATTCGGTTATGCGCCGGCCGCCACTTTCCTGCTGGGAGCGGCCGTCGCCACGAACACAGGCCCCAATGCCGTGGCCATCGTATACCAGGGTGAAAAACGCCGCTGAACCATCCTTTTTTCCGGATGGACAAGCGTCCGCGCCCCATAAGAACATAAAAGGAGAACGTCCCAATGGGAAACCCCATCCTGTATATCGTGATTCCCTGTTACAATGAAGAGGCCGTGCTGCCCCTGACCAGCGG
>ENA-ORSX01000488-ORSX01000488.1-human-gut-metagenome-genome-assembly--contig:-NODE-488-length-41679-cov-11.755165_pt1 | contig 41679 bp, 42 predicted proteins | sample MGYA00241904_ERZ509172 | MGnify/ENA primary metagenome ERZ509172 (study PRJEB26280, sample SAMEA2338795) | human gut metagenome | biome: human gut; feature: human-associated habitat; material: faeces... | reverse complement strand
GGCAAAAGCCAATGGAGTAAACGTCTATCACTATCTTACTTATCTGCTGGAAAAAGTGCCTAATGATAGGATGAGCGATGATGAATTAGAACTTCTGGCTCCATGGAACGAAACTGTCAAAGCTGAAATCGAACATCGTGTAAACGAATCAAATCAATTATATGTGAACTGTCAAGGTGCTCCGGCTACTGAAAAGTAGTCGGGGATTTTTTCTATCATACCTAAAAATTAAGCGCTTACGTAATAATGATCCTATCTAGGTAATGATAGGTGTTTTATTGCCTGTTTTTGTATTTATCCCCAATATATAAATTATTCGGCGTTAATGATTGTTAAATAAAGGTATGATGATAGTGGATTGAGTGATGAGTTTTGGTTCTAAAGTTGTCAAAAGGCTTGAGAAGATTCGGGAGGGTATTTTATATGCTACAAAAGAAAAATAGTCAGATGGAAAAAGAAGAAAAATATTGTAAAATATCTCTTAATTCAGGGGAACATATAAGGCATTGTTTTGTAAATGGAGAATATTGTTCTCATCAGTCAAATATACTTACAGAACGTGAACGACTGCACAAAGAAGGAACGATTAATGCATTTGTTATCATGAATTTTTCAGATATGTCTGATGTGGTATATCGTTGGAGATTGAATTCATTTATAGAGTCGTTGAAAAATTATCTGTATTTGGATCTGGATGCACAGGAACTTGTCTGTTGTAGTAGTAAGAATTGCCGAGACAATAGACTGAAAAAGAACGAAAAAAGTGATTTGAAGGAAGTAAGTAGTGTAAGAGTAATACGGTCAGATACAGAATCAGCAAATAATTATGTTATCTGCAGTCGTATATGCCAGCAGATGTTAATTGCAGATTTGGTAATTGTTGATGTGTCATGGCAGAATCCGAATGTATTTTATGAATTTGGTATCGCGGTAGCATTGGGAAAACTGATATTGCCGATTTGTTATAGCGAAAGTTTTTATAAAAGGTTATTGCCTGAGGAATTAAAAAAGAAATTAAATGCAGAGAAGGTGAAGCAAGAAGACAAAGAGGTTGAACATCATATCGGATGTTTTCCATGGAGAAAGCAATTATTTGAGTATTATGGGATAAGGTATAAGAGAGAAAGTTCAAAAACAAAATATATTGACTTTAAAAAGGCGACAAAACGGCAGTATGGGTTTTCGGATATTCAATACAACCGTTTTCCCTATGATGATGTTATCTCTAAAGCAGGTGGGAGAGCAAAATCGTTGAAAATCGGTCAACGTATTTATGAGAAGTTGATGAGGCAGTATAATGAAAAAGAATCTGATTGTAATACGGCCATTATATATACGATGGAGGGGATTCTCAATGAAGAACAAGCCGGTCTGTGTATTATAAATTATTATAAAGATGTAGTAGAGGGGATGAGAAATGAAAAATGTTTTTGTGGAGAAAGGGTTGGAGTACTTGTGCAAGGCAATCAAATTCCTGAGCAAGATAAAGATGTCTCAGAGAATTATAATTTGTTGTACAGCATAGCTGAAATTACAAGAACAGGTGTCAATCAGGCAACATATCAGGTTTCAAAAGAAAAAATAAAGGCAGAAGACACATTTTCTTTGCAGGTACTGAAAGAATTAGAAGAGGAAATAAAAAGATATGAAACTAAGAAAGAAAATGAAGATTTTACAGATGTGCACAAAGAGGATATTGGACATTTTGTTAAAAATTATATTGGAAACAGAGGTCTTCTCGTATATCCGGATAATCCAGTTTATGTAGATCGAATGAAGAATGGAATTGACAGTAATCTTTTGGAAGATGAAGAGGTAAAGCGGCGTTCGGAGAAGAAGAAAAAAGCTTTTTGTTTATTTCATGTGATGATGAAAACATTACAGTATACGAATCAGATTGTGGTAGATATTACGAATAATAGTCTTCAGTCTCTTTTTTGGCTGGGCGCGGCACATGGGGCAGAGGTTCATGCAGTTACAGTAATTCATGAAGCTTCGGAGTATGAGCAGAGTGTAGATCAAGAATATAAACAGAGTCGAAATGTATTTGATGTGTCCGGATTATGGGCGGCAATTCATTATACACATGACACAGAAGGATTTTACAGGCAGTTGAATCTTGTGCAAAAAGGAATAGAACAAAATTCAAAATTAGTATTGCGAAATGTGGAGTCTTTTGAAACATACCTTGAGAGGTATGAAAAGAGCAAGAACAAGAAGATTGAAAGTGAGAGCAAAGAAAGTGTAGAAATCACATATGTGGATGATAAAGCAGGAGGGACTCAATTACTATTCAAACAATGGCTCAATTATAAGGAGAAAAAGCAGCGGGAGCTGTTGGAATTTTATTATAGGAATTGGTTTTGGAAACCGATACTGCGTTACAATCGACTTCGGATTTATTTGCCGCAGCGAGAGGTGTGTAAAGAAAACAGCACTTTTTTAGGGGTAGAAAAATGGAATATGGCTGCCATTTCTTCATTGACGCATTATTTGTCTAAGCATTCTGTGATCGGAGAATACAGGGTGATTCAGCTTCCGGATAAAAAGCAGGATCGTGAAGCCAGAAATGTGAATTATATTGCGCTTGATACCCCTGTAAAACCGATGGGAAAAAGTTTGCCGGAATATATCTGGGAAAAACAGTCGGAGAGAAAGAACGGACAGGAAAAAGCGGTAGAACTTCACAAATGTAAGGAAAAAAGAGAAAATGACGAGACATGTCTGTTTGGCACTGGGCAGAGAGAATTTGTTAAATTAGGCAAAGAAGGTTCGGACAGTTTCTTTCAGCATTTAAAGAGAGAAAGTGGAAAATGCATAGAAGCTGCGCAGTTAATCTTATGGAAAGAAGAAGTGGGAGAAAAGGAAGAATATCTGTTTCGTGTAGGAATGACGGGAACTTCAGAAGTGGCTACTTATGTGTTATCTTCTCTGTTTGTAGATGAAAGAAATAATCTGTTTCATTTTTTGAAATCAGAAGAAGTGCAAGGAGATGATAACAATAAGGATGACAGTAAGAAAGAGTTTTTATGCGATTTACAGTTGAAAATCCGTGAGAAACTGATTGATCGGTATCTACAGTGTTTAAATGATCGAATCCTCGAAATATGCAGAAAAATGCGAAGACAATGGGAGGACGGACAAAAGGAATGTTATTGTGCATTGGTGAAATATGCAGTTACAATGTATTTGAGCACAGTGTTATATCGATATTTTTTCCCGTTTTTATCGAAAAAAGATATACAGAGGATATGCAATGGACTGTATATGTTTATACAATCTATGAAGTCAGAGAGAATCAGTCCGTTTGCACTGGATTATTCGGCATATAGAAACTCTAACTTTACAACATCAGTAGACAGAAAGATTGTAGAAAAGATAATAGAAGAGATACCTGCAATCTTAAAAAAAGTATTGGAACAATTTGAAGGAATCGAAGTTTTTTATGAGGTGGATGTTCAATTACAACCGGAGGAAGAAAGTGGAGATTCCAACTCTTTATGCAGGAACAAGGATTATTCCGTTTCGATTCAAGAGATGAAAGCCGGTGACTCTATGCAATTAATGATAAATTTTATAGGACTTGATTCTAAAAAGTGAAGGATATAACATGGCATGGAGACGTTTGATAAAAGGATGGGGAGAGGGGGATATATGGTAATGAAGAAAAAATATATGAGAACATGGATATTTAAAAGCTTCTTTATCATAAAAAATACAGTTGTAAAATGGCGTGAAATGATTCAAAGTATTTTATCAATCTTAGGATCTGTATTAGTGTTGGCAGAAGCTGTTATGTGGATGCTTGATACAGAAATTATATATGAGAAGATGCATAAGTATGCGATTTTGTGTATATGCGGATGTGTAATAATAGCGTTTTTCATAAACAAAGTTAAATTAAAATATGAATATATGATAAATGGAACGGATGTTAAAATAACACTTCAAGTTACGGATGTGTTGAAAAATACGGGAACTATTGTAATTCCAACGAATACAACTTTCGATACTCTTATGGAAGATGAATTTATAAGTGTAAACAGCGTGCAAGGGCAATTCCAGGAAAGATTTTTTCAAAATAATTTAAAAACATTAGATACATTGATAGAAAAGGGATTATGTGGAATAGATTTTGAAATCTTGGATCGTAAAGGAAGTAAACAAAAAAGATATCCGGTGGGAACAATCAGTAAAGTAATGCTCATGTGCCATAAAGTAACACATAAGAATTGATAGACAGCAGCCCACTATTCCGCAGCAACAGCGAGTTGCTTGTTAAAACCCCATTTTGAAGTTATAATGAGTAAAAACAACCTTTAGGAGGGACGGGCATGGAAATACAAGGTATTCTTAAAAATTTACGCGAGAAAAACAACCTTACGCAAGAACAACTGGCTGAACGTGTGCAAGTTACCCGACAGGCGGTTAGTCGCTGGGAAACAGGCGAAACGCAGCCAAATACAGATACCTTAAAACTGTTATCACGAGTTTTTGATGTGTCAATCAATACGCTTCTGGGTTCTCCACGGCAACTTGTTTGTCAGTGTTGCGGAATGCCATTGAATGAAGATGGTCTGATTAGCCGAGAACCAGACGGAAGCTATAACGAGGACTATTGTAAATGGTGCTATGCTAATGGGAAATTTGCATATCAATCCAAGGAATCTTTATTGGATTATCTGGTTGCGAATATGCCAAATCCCGATAACGCAGATGAAGAAACCAGACGTAATCAGTTTGATTTGTACCTTTCGCAATTAAAGCACTGGAAATAACTATATTGTCATAGCAAAGCCAGCCGAGCCAGTCAACGGTCAAGATGAACGGCGCGTACCGCGCCGCCGTTGACAGCCCCGCCCGCCTTTGCTGGTAGGCAATCAAGGGGCGACAGCAAGAAGTGCCACCGCCCCGCACTATTATTCAGAGAGGGGGAATTTCCATGACCGAAGATGAAGCCTACAAAGTGCATATCCAGTACACCTTTAACGCCTTTTGCAAGGTTGTCATTCGTCACGCCGCCATAGATATAATTTTGAAGCTGCGCCGGAGGTGGGAACGGGAAGTTTCCCTTGACTATCTGATGAATGAGAAGTTTGTCCAGCTTGCCGAGCCGGAGCAGCTTGAAGAATATCTTTTTACCGCCTGCGGCCAGACCGCCGTTCTGTACCATGCGGAACTCGCCGCCGCCCTTGCCCTTTTGCCAGAGCAGACACAGGAAGAAATTTTCCGTTACTATTTCCTGCGCCAGCCGCAGCGGGTGATCGGCGTACATATCGGACGGACACGCAGCACAGCAGGGCGGCATATCCAGCTTGCCTTGAAGCGGCTCCGGCGGCTCATGGAGGGAAAACGCTATGAGTAAACTTCTCCCCTATGAAACAATCGTCAAGGCGCATGAGGGCGACCCGGACGCAATCGACACCGTTCTTTCCCACTACGTCGGATATATCCGATACTGTTCCAAAGTACACGGGAAAGTCAGCGCCGAGGTTGAGGAACATATAAAACAGAAGCTAATCGCCGCGCTGTTCAAATTTCGCTTTGACCGATAAGCAAAGAACGAACACCGACTGTCATTAGCGATTTTCACCAGCAAGTTTACAATTCATCTATTCCCATAAGTAAGCGGTCATAGTATAATAAAGCCATCGACAAATAGTAATTATATTTTTTGAAAGAATTCTATAGAGTAAAAATATTTTGTCTTCTATGTTTTAGAAAATGTGCAACAGTCGTTCCGTGAGACTGGTATGTGCCCAAAAAAAATGGTCTATGCAAGAAAATAGATACAACAATAGTGAGCAAATGATTCAGGTAAAGATCAGATATATAATATTTTAAAGTAATTGTACATTTTTTAAGAAATTACAATGGTCATTCATCGTGTTTGAAAGAATAGGTTATTGGCGCACTTTACTTATATATCGTTTTACAGGGGCTGTTTTTTATGCAACGTTAGGGCTTACTCGTATATAGTTATGAAAATAAATAGAGAATGAGGTGCGATTAGATGAAAAATCTTGGATATTCACAAAATTTTTTGGTTAATAAAAAGTTGGTAGAACGTTTAATAAGCAAGTCAAATATTGATGTAACAGATTATGTTATTGAAATTGGTCCTGGAAAAGGGATAATAACAGATGTACTTTCTCAGCATGCTGGAGAGGTTGTTGCAGTTGAATATGATCAAGAATTATATAATAATTTAGTAAGATATCACAGTCATGATAATGTTACATATATATTTGGTGATTTTTTAAAATATAAGTTGCCTTTAAATCGCAGATATAAAATATTCTCCAATATTCCTTTTCAGATAACAGCGGATATTATTAGGAAATTAACAGACGATGTAAATCCACCATCAGATATAAATATCATAATTCAAAGAGAGGCAGCTAAAAAGAATTGCGGTATTCCATTACAAAAATATGAAGGTTTTCGTGCTGCTATAATAAAGGCACAATATAAGGTAGAAATTACACATAGTTTTAAAAGGAGCGATTTTTTTCCTTCGCCTAATGTTGATACAGTTATGCTTCATATGCAGTTATGGGATGATAGATTGAGTGGTGATGATCTTCAAAATTATAAAGATTTAGTGGCTTTTTTTTACACTAATATTAAAGGAGAGACTGCTAAAGAGAGACTTTCTATTTTATTTTCTAATGAGCAAATCAAAAGATTGGGAAAAGCCAATAGAATTAGTCTTTCAAATTCATATACGTTAATCACGGCCGAGCAGTGGATGAATATTTATTATTACTCCAAAATTGGATTGACAGATGAAAAGAAAAAAAAGTTTCAAGATGCATATAAAAAACTTCAAAAAATGAATAAAAAATTGAAAAAGCAAAACAGAACATCTTTACGAAAGTCTAGTAGCAATAAGAAATGTAGAACAAGGATTGATACTTCTAATGGTACAAAAAATAGATAGTATTGATAATTTCTATAAAAATGTGCATGGTAGTGCGAAAATCTGAGAAGAGAATTTAATGCTGGATTTTGTTGATAGTAGATTTCAATGAGTTAACCATAAAAGTATATTAGAAAGTAAAAACAACAGGGGTAGTAGAATATATTTGTTAGATACAAGAAGGAGAGATTGAATTTAAGGTCATCTAATACTCGCGGAATAGTGATAATAATGGTAAGCTGTATTGAAAAAAAACAAAATAACTAACATTATGGGATTATTTCGGTATGAATTGATGTTTTATCATCTTACATAGAATCAGAAATTTGAAAAATTAAAAGAGGACTAAGTTTATGAGAACCCTGTTCTTAACTTCAAGTGGCTTAAACGAAAAGACTATGGTATTATTTTGGAAATGTATCGGAAAAGAACCGATTAACACAAAAGCGATTTTGGTTCCATCCGCCGCAGTTGGAAATGATGGTGCGCGAGAAGGAATCATTGTATGTATGGAGCGCCTTATGAATATGGGAATACCTATGAATAATATTCTTATATATAATCTTGCGTTTTTACTTTCCGATGGATATAAAAGAACATATTCAAGTTATATTAGTGACATACCTGTACCGTTTCGCTTAATGAGTGTTCAAGAACTCACTCAATATGACATGATTGCTTTTTGTGGAGGAAATGCCCATACGCTTCTTAGCGAAATAAACAGAACAGGATTTTCGAAGCCCCTAAAGCAAGCAATAGAGAATGGATTGGTGTATCTGGGAATTAGCGCAGGTAGTATGATTGCTGCCGGAAATTTTTCCGATGGATTAGGATATTTAGCAAATCCGTTGATACCACACGCTGAAAAAGAGAGCCCTTTTGGAGATATATCGAAGAACGATTTGATTGAATTGGCTGACGGTCAAACTGTATTGATTAAAGGGAATCGACAGGAAATTATTTAATAAATTGAATACTGTTGTTTTTTTATCTTCGGGGCACCCTGACCCGAACTTTCAAAACTGAATATCAGCCGCCCACCAGCGGCCAGCGAAAGCAGTAAGTCTGAAAAAGATTTGCTGCTTTTTTTGTGTCCATTTGGCAAAATCGAAAATCACCCGTAGTAGGTAGGTGAAGCCAGAAAAAACTGCCTGCTCCGTTTGGCAAATTTCTAAGAGCGGTGGTGTGGGGAGTGAAAGGAAAAATTCTCTGCCCCGCCGGTTGCCAAAATCCTGTTGCCCGGATTACTAAGGCAAAAGAAATTTTGAAAAATCCCCGTCCAGCGGGTAGCTGGCGGCCTTTGAAATGTATCTTTAGCGGAAAGGGAAAAAGCCGCAGCCAGCGGGCAGCAAAGCCCCGTTCCGGCGTCATATTGGCGAAAGGAAAAAAGGCCGCCCACAGCGGGCCGCAAGCCCTGTCCTGTCCGTTCTATGTACGGAAAAACCAGACAGGGGCAGTCTGCGGCAGTCTTAGAGCAAGATTCTACCGCAGTACCAAATTTCGCTTATCGCTCATTTTGTCCTTGCGGGAATCTTGTTGGGGAGTGCCTTCCCCAAACCCTGCTATGGCGGCTAAAGCCGCTTGAAAAATTCCCGCAAATTCTTTTCGGATTATTTCAAAAACAGTTCCGCTACACACCCCGTTTTTCTCCTATTAGTGAGAGGACACCACGCACAGAAAGGAGGTCAACCACCTATGAAACGATATAACACGCCCCACCGCAGCAGGGTAGTCAAGACCCGGCTGACCGATGAAGAATACGCCGATTTTACCGCCCGGCTTGCCCCTTATGGTATGAGCCAGTCCGAATTTATCCGGCAAGCCATTACACGGGCAACCATACGCCCCATTGTTACCGTTTCCCCGGTCAATGATGAATTGCTTGCCGCTGTCGGGAAGCTGACCGCCGAATACGGCAGGATCGGCGGCAACCTCAATCAGATTGCCCGGTATCTGAACGAATACGGTGTGCCGTACAACGCCCTGTCCGGCGAAGTCAGAGTCGCCATTTCCGACCTTGCAGCCTTGAAGTTTGAAGTCTTGCAGAAAGTAGGTGAAGCCGTTGGCAACATTCAAACATATCAGCTCTAAAAATGCCGACTACGGGGCAGCCGAGCAGTACCTTACCTTTGAGCATGACGAGTTTACCATGAAGCCTACCCTTGATGAAAACGGGCGGCTTGTCCCCCGTGAGGACTATCGCCTTGCCACGCTGAACTGCGGCGATGAAGATTTTGCCGTAGCCTGTATGCGCTCCAATCTCCGCTATGGCAAAAACCAAAAACGGGAAGATGTGAAGTCCCACCACTATATCATCAGCTTCGACCCACGGGACGGAACGGACAACGGCTTGACCGTTGATAAGGCACAATCGCTGGGCGAGGAATTTTGCAAAGAGCATTTCCCCGGACACCAAGCCATTGTCTGCACCCACCCGGACGGACACAATCACTCTGGCAACATTCATGTGCATATCGTCATAAACAGCTTGCGGATTGAAGCTGTCCCGCTTCTGCCCTACATGGACAGACCAGCGGACACGAAATGCGGCATGAAGCACCGCTGCACAGACGCAGCTATGGAATATTTCAAGTCCGAAGTCATGGAGATGTGCCACCGGGAAAATCTGTATCAGATTGACCTCTTGCATGGCAGTAAGAACCGAGTGACCGAGCGTGAATACTGGGCGCAGAAGAAAGGGCAGCTTGCCCTTGATAAAGCCAATGCCCCGATGATAGCGGACGGTATCACGCCCCGGCAAACCAAGTTTGAAACCGACAAGGCGAAGCTGCGGCAGACCATACGCAACACCCTTGACCGGGCAAGCACCTTTGACGAATTTTCAGCTTTGCTTTTGCAGTCGGGAATCTCCGTCAAGGAGAGCCGGGGGCGGCTGTCCTATCTCACGCCGGACAGAACCAAGCCCATTACCGCCCGGAAGCTGGGGGATGATTTTGACCGTACCGCCGTCCTTGCCCTTTTGGAGCAGAACGCCCACAGAGCCGCCGAACAGACCACACCCATACCCGAATACCCCGGTAGCATGACGGGGCATTTGCAGAGGGAAAAATCCGCCAAAATCGCCCCGAAACAGGACGGTTTACAGCGCATGGTTGACCGGGAAACGAAACGAGCCGAGGGCAAGGGCGTAGGCTATGACCGCTGGGCTTCCCTGCACAATCTCAAACAGATGGCGGCTACCCACAACTTTCTCATGGAGAACGGATTGCTTGACCTTGACAAGCTGGACGCAGCCGTGGAGAGCAGCCGGAAAGCCCTTTCCGAAGCAAGGGAAAGTCTGCGGGGCATTGAGCAGACCATAGCCGACAAGAAAAATCTGCGAAAGGTTGTCAGCGATTACCGCCGAACCCGCCCGACTATTGAGGAACACAAGAAGCTGAAAGGCAAAAAGACAGAAACCTACTACCGGGCAAATGAAGCAGATTTCATCATCTATGAAGCCACCCTGCGCCAGCTAAAGGTGCTTGCACCGGGAAAGAAGCTGCCTGCCATTTCCAAGCTGAATACGGAGATTGAAGCCCTCATTTCCGAGAAAAACGCAGCTTACAACACCTACCGCACCGCCAAAGCCGAGCATGAGCAGCTTGCCACCGCCAAGCGGAACACCGAGCAGATACTACACGGCACACCGAGCCGTCAGAAAAAGCACGAACAGGAGCGTTAAAAACCGACCCGAAATGATACCGAAACCATACAAAAGGCTGGGGGTATAGCTTACCCTACCCGCAACACACCCACCCTTGCAAACGGGGCTTACAGGGCAGATTTTTCCCGAAAATGACACCGGGAACATACAGATTTTGCCCCTGTCCCCTCATACCCGACCAAACCGAAGAAAGGAGCGTTTTTTCATGCCGAGAATGAGCAAGAAGCGGCGGCTGGAATGGGCGTTCTTCCTCAATGAGCGAAACCGCATTACTTTCAATGCCCTTTGCCGGGGCTGTACCCATGACTGCAAGCAGAGTTTTAGGGCTATCGTGGTACTCTGCCCCCGGTATTACTCAAAGAGATGGAAAGCCCGCCCCGCAGATAAGGAGAACCAAGATTATGTCAGATAACCGCAAATATTATTACCTCAAACTGAAAGAAAGCTATTTTGACGATGACGCTATCGTGCTGCTGGAAAGTATGCAGGACGGTATGCTGTATTCCAATATCCTCTTGAAGCTGTACTTAAAATCGCTGAAATACGGCGGCACTTTGCAGCTTGACGAGAATATCCCCTACACCGCCCAAATGATAGCCACCATTACCCGCCAGCAGGTCGGCACAGTTGAACGGGCTTTGCAAATCTTTATGAAGCTGGGGCTTGTCGAACCGCTGGACAACGGGGCTTTGTATATGAGCAATATCGAGCTTTTCATCGGTCAGTCCTCTACCGAGGGGGAGCGCAAGCGCAGGGCAAGAATGAAGATTTCAGAGCAAAAACGGCTTAGTGGACAAGTGTCCGAAGCAAAAGCGGACATTTGTCCACCAGAGATAGAGATAAAGAAAGAGATAGATATAGAGATAGAAAAAGAGAGAGAGTCAGAACCAGGACGAGCCGCTCCCGCTGCTTACGGCAGATACAAAAATGTGATTTTGACAGATACGGAGCTTTCCGAACTGCAAGCAGAACTGCCCGACAAGTGGGAGTATTACATTGACCGGCTATCCGGCTATATCGCTTCCACTGGGAGGAAATACAAGAACCATGCAGCCACTATCCGCAGATGGGTGGCTGACGATACCGCTAAAGCTGCCCCGAAAAGGGGCATACCCGATTACAGCTACAAGGAGGGAGAAAGTCTATGAAACCAGCTTTTGAAGATATGAATTTACAGATACCAGCAGTCACCGCCGAGCCGGAGGACTACACAGGTGAGGACGGTCTGCTCTACTGCGGCAAGTGCCGGACACCGAAAGAAGCCTATTTCCCGGCTGATAAGGCTACCCTGTTTGGGCGTGACCGACATCCGGCTGAATGTGACTGCCAGCGGGCGCAGCGCATGGAGCGTGAAGCCGCCGAACAGCAGCGAAAGCACCGGGACAAGGTGGAAGAACTGAAACGCCGGGGCTTTACCGACCCGGCTATGCGGGAATGGACTTTTGCCAATGACAACGGCAGAAACCCGCAGATGAAAACCGCCCATTTCTATGTGGAACATTGGGAGGACATGAAAGCCGGGAACATCGGCTATCTGCTTTGGGGCAGCGTCGGCACAGGCAAAAGCTACCTTGCCGGATGTATCGCAAACGCCCTCATGGAGAAAGAAATCTCCGTCCGCATGACGAACTTTGCCCTTATTCTTAATGACCTTGCAGCCACTTTTGAGGGCAAGAACGAATATATTTCCAACCTCTGCCGCTATCCGCTGCTTATCCTTGATGATTTTGGAATGGAGCGTGGCACAGAGTATGGCTTAGAGCAGGTCTACAATGTGATTGACAGCCGATACCGAAGCGGCAAGCCGCTGATCGTCACGACCAACCTCACGCTTACCGAGTTGCAGAACCCGCAGGACACGCCCCACGCCCGGATTTATGACCGACTGCTTGAAATGTGCGCCCCTGTCTGCTTCTCCGGCGAGAACTTCCGCAGGGAGAGCGCACAAAACAAGCTGAACCGCTTAAAGCAACTGATGAACGATTGAAAGGAGTTCGCCTATGACCGATAAAAAAGAGCATATCAGACACAGCATGAAAAGCACCGCACCCGCCGATTGCGTGACGGAAATCCGTATAGGGAACTCTGTTCTTGTCGTGTCCGGCTTTTTCAAGCAGGGCGCAAAGGAAACCGCCGCCGACAAAATGGCTAAGGTGCTGGAAGCGGAAGCTGCTACAAAATGAGGGCATGGAAAAGCGGTCATGCCCGGAAACATGACCGCTGAATGGATAAGTTAAATTTTAGTTTGTTTCTTGCAGCCGTTCGTACAGCTGACTGTCAATTTTATAAATTCCCTGATAAGGCTGTTCGATATAGTGTTTTCCGTTTTCCTCATAGGCAAAAATGGTACTTGTTCCTGTTTCAAACTGAAAATCAATCTTGATATAACTTTCAGTCTGCGGAAAATCTTGAACACTTTGCTTACTGGTTGGTTCAGAACTGGAAATGTCAGAAATTATTTCACTTATCCAAGCTGTGTCTGAATGATTTGTGGTGTTTTCCCCAACAGTTACATCAACAGATGTAATGTCGCTTGTTTGGGGCAACTGAATGGGAGCAGCTTTTTTCCCACACGCAACTAAAGTTAAAATGCAAGTCAGACATAAAAACAAAGAAATATATTTTTTCATAAGCCTTTTACCTCGCTAATTCAATTTTTGCCATTATAACACAGCAGAATGAAATGGACTATCAAATAAAAGTAAAATATTTATGAAGTTGAATCTGCGTGATAACCCTAACACAAAAAAACGTCATTTTGACGGGCGGTAAAGAAGCACTTTTACACTTTGCCGCTATACAAGCCGCCCCGCTGTATGGTACAATCGAAGTACGGAATAGTGGGGCTGGCTGTCGGAAACGGAGGAAACCATGTTAAGACAGACAACCCAAAACCTTATTACCGCCCTTTATCCGAGATTATCCCATGAAGATGAACTGCAAGGGGAAAGCAACTCTATATCCAACCAAAAGCGCATTTTGGAAACCTACGCCAAGCAGAACGGCTTTACCAATCTCTGCTGGTACACAGATGACGGTTATAGTGGTGCGAACTTCCAAAGACCCGGATTTCAAGCCATGCTTGCAGACATTGAAGCCGGGAAAGTCGGCACAGTCATCGTCAAGGATATGTCCCGTTTAGGGCGAAATTATCTTCAAGTGGGAATGTATACAGAAATGCTTTTCCCGCAGAAAGGCGTCCGCTTTATCGCTATCAATGACGGAGTGGACAGCGCAATGGGCGACAACGATTTTACCCCGCTGCGTAATCTTTTCAACGAATGGATGGTGAGAGATACGAGCAAAAAAATCAAGGCAGTTAAGAAAGCAAAAGGCATGAGCGGTAAGCCTGTTACCAGCAAGCCCGTGTACGGCTACCTCATGGACGAGGACGAAAATTTCATCATTGACGAGGAAGCCGCCCCGGTAGTCAAGCAGATTTACCAGCTTTGCCTTGCCGGGAACGGTCCGACCAAGATAGCCCGTATGCTGACCGAGCAGGAAATCCCCACGCCGGGAACGCTGGAATACCAGCGCACAGGCAGCATACGCCGCTACCACCCCGGCTATGAATGTAAGTGGGCGACCAATACCGTTGTTCATCTGTTGGAAAACCGGGAATACACAGGCTGTCTTGTGAACTTCAAGACGGAAAAACCGTCCTACAAGATGAAGCACAGCATAGACAACCCCATTGAGAAACAGGCGATTTTCGAGAACCACCATGAGCCAATCATCGACTTGCAGACATGGGAACGGGTGCAGGAGTTACGCAAGCAGCGCAAACGCCCCAACCGCTACGATGATGTGGGCTTGTTCTCCGGCTTGCTGTTCTGCGCCGACTGCGGTCATGTGATGTACCAGCAGCGGTATCAGACCGACAAGAGAAAGCAGGATTGCTACATCTGCGGCAGCTATAAGAAGCGCACCGCCGACTGTACGGCGCACTTCATCCGAACCGACCTTTTGACGGCGGGTGTGCTGGACAATCTGCGGAAAGTGACCGCCTATGCACAGAAGCATGAAGCCCGGTTCGTGAAGCTGCTTATCCAGCAGAATGAAATGGGCGGCAAGCGGAAACAGGCGGCAGCCACGAAGCAGCTTGAACAGGTGCAGAGCCGCATTGCAGAACTTTCCCGCTATATCAAACGTCTGTATGAGGACAATGTAAACGGGAAAATCAATGACGAGCGTTTTATGGAAATGTCCGCAGACTACGAAGCCGAGCAGCGGGAACTGAAGGAGAAAGCCGCCGCATTGCAGGGCGAACTGGACAAGGCACAGGAAGCCACGGTAAACGCTGAAAAGTTTATGAACGTTGTCCGCAAGTACCTTTCTATCGAGGAACTGACACACACCCTCTTGCGTGAAATGGTGGAGAAAATCGTTGTCTATGAATGTGAGTATGACGAGAACGAAGTACGCCACCAGCGCATTGATATTTATTATAGCTTTGTCGGCAAGATTGACTTGCCCGAAGAATAAGCCCGACCTATCCGACACCCTGCGCAAGTGCCGGATAGGAACGGCAAAATTTTTTACACTTCTATTACTTCTTTATCACACATAAGCAAAAAGCCAGGGCATGAAACAGCTTATGGCGGGCGGCGGCGTTGCCCTGATCGGCATGACCCTTGTACCGCTGCTTTCCGGCCTGTTCGGATAATGACGGAGGGATAACCTATGCAAAGCATACTCGACAAGCTGGCGGAGTGGCTCAAAGAGCTGCTCATCAGCGGGATACTCGGTAACCTGTCGGGGATGTTTGACACGGTAAATACCAAAGTGGGCGAGATCGCCGGGGAGGTTGGCATGACGCCGTCGGCATGGAACGGCGGCGTTTTCAACCTCATCCGGTCTCTGTCTGAAACAGTCATTATCCCCATAGCCGGTATCATTTTAACCTTTGTGATGTGCTACGAGCTCATTCAGCTTGTGATCGAGAAGAACAACCTGCATGATGTAGACACATGGATTTTCTTCAAGTGGATATTCAAAACCTTTGTGGCCGTGTTCTTAGTCACCAACACCTGGAATATCGTTATGGCGATCTTTGATGTGACCCAGAACGTGGTAAGCCAGAGCGGCGGTATCATCAGCGGCTCTACCAACATTGACCTCTCCACCGCCATCCCTGATATGGAGGCTCAGCTTGAGGCTATGGACTTAGGGCCTCTTTTAGGGCTGTGGTTCCAGAGCATGGTGGTGGGGCTCACCATGAATATCCTCTCCATCTGTATCTTCCTGGTGGTCTATGGCCGTATGATCGAGATTTACCTTGTAACCTCCGTGGGGCCTATCCCCTTTGCTACCATGAGCAACCGGGAATGGTCCGGCGTGGGGCAGAACTACTTAAAGTCTCTGATCGCTTTAGGCTTCCAGGCGTTTCTCATTATGATATGCGTTGGCATTTATGCGGTCCTCATCCAGGAGATTTCCACCGCCGACAACATATCCGCTGCCATCTGGGGCTGCATGGGATACACGGTCCTCTTATGCTTTACCCTCTTTAAGACCGGCAGCATGGCAAAGGGCATTTTCAGCGCCCATTAAAGGAGGTGTATGCTGATTGGCTTATGTGACCGTACCGAAAGACCTTTCCAAAATCAAAACAAAGGTATTTTTCGGCCTGACAAAAAGGCAGCTTGTCTGCTTTACCCCGGCGGTGCTTTTAGGAGTGCCGCTTTTCTTTTTACTCAAAGAGTCTGCCGGAAACTCCACGGCGACCCTTTGCATGATGATGGTTATGCTGCCGTTCTTTCTGCTTGCCATGTATGAGAAAAACGGACAGCCTTTAGAGGTGATCTTAAAGCAGATGATCGAAACAAAATTCATCCGCCCAAAGAACCGCCCCTATCAGACCAACAACTTCTACGAGGCCCTGGCAAGGCAGCGTGATCTGGAAATGGAGGTGAAACGGATTGTCCAGAACAGAAAATACGGCGGGAAAAGTAAAACTCACCGCCAGAGAGAAAAAGGCCGTGGATAAGGCTATCCGCCAGGCTAAGGGGGATGGAAAACCCCACACCGCCCAGGACACTATCCCTTTTAAGGTGATGTACCCGGACGGTATCTGCAAACTGCCGGGCAAATCCTATTCCAAAAGCCTTGCATTTGACGATATAAACTACCAGCTCGCCCAGGCGGATGATAAGACAGCCACCTTTGAAAACCTGTGCGATCTGTATAACTACTTTGACGCTTCCGTGGGGGTGCAGCTCTCCCTTGTGAGCCAGTATGTAGGCCGGGAGGAATTTGAACGCTCCATCGAGATCAGCGATCAGGGAGACAGCTTTGACAGTATCCGAAAGGAATATGCCCTCATGTTAAAGAACCAGCTCTCCCGTGGGAACAACGGCCTGGTGAAACGCAAATATCTGACCCTCACCATCGAGGCGGAGGACTTAAAGGCTGCCAGGGCAAGGCTCTCCCGGATTGAGACGGATGTACTCAATCTCTTTAAGGTGATCGGTGCGTCGGCAAGACCATTAAACGGCAAAGAACGCCTGCAGGTCCTCCACGGGCTCATGCACCCGGACGGGGAGCCGTTTTCCTTTGAATGGAACTGGCTTCCTAAGACAGGCCTCTCTGTCAAGGATTATATCGCCCCGTCCTCATTCCAGTTTGGAAACACAAGGATGTTCCGCATGGGAAAGAAACTGGGTGCGGTCTCTTTCCTGCAAATCCTGGCGCCGGAACTCAATGACCGTATGCTGGCGGATTTCATGGAGGCACAGGACGGCCTCATGGTGACGCTGCATATCCGCAGTATCGACCACAACGAGGCGATCAAGACCATCAAGAGGAAGATCACCGATCTGGACACCATGAAGATCGCCGAACAGAAAAAAGCAGTTCGGGCAGGTTATGATATGGATATAATCCCCTCTGACCTTGCTACCTATGGCGGCGAGGCAAAGAACCTGCTCCGTGATTTGCAGAGCAGAAATGAAAGGATGTTCCTGCTCACATTCCTGGTGGTGAACTTTGCGGATACCAGACAGAAACTTGAAAACAATGTATTCCAGTCGGCGGGCGTGGCTCAGAAATATAACTGTGCCCTGACCCGCCTTGATTTCTGCCAGGAACAGGGGCTTATGTCCTCTCTCCCTTTGGGACTGAACCAGGTAAATATCAAGCGGAGCCTCACCACTTCTAGCACCGCCATCTTCGTGCCGTTCACCACTCAGGAACTTTTTCAGGGCGGCGAGGCGTTGTACTACGGGCTCAATGCCCTTTCCGGCAACATGATTATGGCAGACAGAAAGCAGCTTAAAAATCCCAACGGCCTTATCCTGGGTACACCGGGCAGTGGCAAGTCCTTCTCCGCAAAGAGGGAGATCACCAATGTATTCCTGGTGGCAAGTAAGAAAGATACCATCATCATCTGCGACCCGGAGGCAGAATACGCTCCGCTTGTGAACCGTCTGGGCGGGCAGGTGGTAAAGATTTCCCCTACAAGCAAAGACTTTGTGAACCCTATGGATTTGAACCTGAACTACTCCGAGGATGAAAGCCCCCTGGCCTTAAAGAGCGACTTCATCCTTTCCCTATGCGAGCTGATCGTGGGCGGCAAGGATGGATTGCAGCCCATTGAAAAGACCATCATTGACCGGGCCGTTACCACCGTGTACCGCGGGTATCTGGCTGACCCCAGACCGGAAAATATGCCTGTGCTCGGCGATCTCTATGAGGAAATCCAGAGACAGCCGGAGCTGGAGGCTGCCCGTATCGCCGCCGCCCTGGAGCTCTATGTGACAGGCAGCCTTAACATTTTCAACCACCGTACCAACGTGGATATTCAGAACCGTCTTGTGTGCTTTGACATTAAGGAACTGGGGAAACAGCTTAAAAAGCTGGGTATGCTCATCATCCAGGACCAGGTCTGGGGCAGAGTCACCGAAAACCGGGAACTGCACGCCAACACCTGGTTCTACTGTGACGAGTTCCATCTGCTCTTAAAGGAGGAACAGACCGCCGCCTACTCCGTGGAGATTTGGAAACGCTTTCGTAAATGGGGCGGTATCCCCACGGGTATCACCCAGAACATTAAGGATTTGCTGGCAAGCCGTGAGATCGAGAACATTTTTGAGAACTCGGACTTCGTGTATATGTTAAACCAGGCAGCCGGTGACCGGGAAATCCTTGCAAAGAAACTGGGTATCTCCCCGCAGCAGCTCTCCTATGTGACACATTCAGGACCTGGCGAGGGGCTGATCTTCTACGGAAATGTGATTTTACCTTTCGTGGACCGGTTCCCGCAGGATACGGAGCTTTACCGCATTATGACGACAAAGCCGGAGGAAGTGAGTTAAAATTATCCTAAGGTAATACAAATAGACTTTTATAGGGAATGGAGGTATAATATGCACGAGGTGAACTGATATGAACACAACGATAATCGTTGCTCTTTTAGCGACATTTACTGCCATTGTCACAGCCATTATTACTGATTTCTTAAACAAACGTAGTAAGCTGAAATTTGAAGAACGAAAATTAAAAGAGCAATACTATTTAGAATTTATTCATGCGTTAAGCGAAAATATGAATAACTCAGAGTCTGCGGAGGCAACCATAAGATATAACCATGCTTTCAATAATTTGACTATTATCGCAAGTCCTAAAGTTTTATCGTCTCTATATGAATTTGCAGACTTATTGATAAACCACCTAAAAAATAATAGTGTTGCTGATTACGAAACTCAATATACTAAAGCATTTACCAGCCTAATCAAAGCAATGCGATCAGATTTGTATGGCAGCAAATCAAGCAAGGTTAATAAAGGATTGACCGAAATATATCTAATTAGTGGCATATTAAAATCTACTCCAACAGAATAGAAAGATTGTAGATTTAGCACTCATGTAAAGAGCATGGGTGCTATTTTTATGCCCAGAAATGAGGTGAATAAAATTTGTAAAATCAAACTGACCCATTTAAGCCTGTTCTCCGGTATCGGCGGTCTGGACCTGGCGGCGGAGGCTGCCGGCTTTGAAACGGTCTGCCAGTGTGAATGGGCGGATTATCCCTACGCCGTTTTAGAAAAGCACTGGCCGGACGTTCCGAAATTCAGGGATATAACCACTTTAACAAAGGAGGCATTTTTTGAAAAAACAGGACTTGAAACCGTCACGGTCATCTCCGGAGGCTTCCCCTGCCAGCCTTTCTCCACCGCAGGAAAGCAGAAAGGATTTGAGGATGAACGCTACCTGTGGCCGGAGATGTGCCGGGTTATTACAGAACTTAAGCCCCGTTTCGTGCTTGGGGAAAATGTTGCTGGCTTCATCAATATGGGGCTCGACAAAACGATCTTTGACCTGGCAAAAGCGGGATACGCTGTTCTCCCATTCGTATTTCCGGCTTGCGGTGTCGGCGCATGGCATGAGCGCCAGCGAACTTTTATCATCGCGGCTGATGTTTCCTACGCCCCTTGCCTCCGACAAGGGAACTGTAAAGGACGCCCAAAGCCTGGATGTGTACCTGTCGGACAATGGGATTTTCCGAAAGAAGAACAAAAGCGGGGCGATCTGGAGCCTGCCCCTGTCGGCTGCGGTGTTCTACCTGACGCCGGTAGCCTCGGACGGGTTCCGCTCTACCCTGAAACCATCTGCCTACGACCCGAAAAAGAAGAACGGGAACCTGGCAGCCCAGGTGATCTTCCAGGAAAATCCCCTCTCGGACAAGGCGGCCTTAAACCCGGACTGGGTGGAATGGCTTATGGGCTTCCCGAAAGGATGGACGGAGCTGTCCTCTGGAACAGGGAGCCGGAGGGAGTGCCCCGCATAACGGAGCAGACCAAAGACCGGGCGCTCCGCTTAAAGACCCTGGGGAATGCGGTCTGCCCTCCCCAGGCGTATCCGATCTTTCACTTTATGGCGGAGATACTGACCGGCAGGTGTAAAGAACATTGTATCTGGGAGGTGATGGAACATGAAACAGTATAAGCCCCGTGACAAGGTGACCCAGAAGATTACCCGTGAGGGTGCGGTGGAGGAAAACCAGACCACGGGCAAAAGCGAAAATATCAGTGGCAAAGAAAAGGAGGCGGATTTTTCCGGGCGGCTTCACTTTACCGAGGAAGATCGTGCCATGCCGGAACTGGACCGCTATATCCGCAAAGCGGAACAGGCGGCAGATAAAGCGGAGGCTGCCAGGGAGCGTATCCCAAAGAAGAAAAAGCTGACCCGTGAACGGCTCTATGATGAGGCAAAGGGCAAGGGTAAAACGAAACTCCGTTTTGAGGAAGTGGAAAAGCCCATGTCGGAAGTCGCAAAGACAAACCCTGTTTCCCGTCCGGCTTCCCTGGCGGGCCGCATGGTGGCGGGCAAAGCCCACGGCAAAATCCATGAAGTGGAAAAAGAAAATTCCGGCGTGGAGGCAGGGCACAGTATTGAACGGACCGGTGAGCGGGCTCTTTCCAAAGGTTCCGGTATGGCAAAGACCGCCCTCCGTAACCACCGCTTAAAGCCCTACCGGGAGGCTGCCAAAGCGGAACAGGCTCTCCATAAGGCCAATGTGAATTTCCAGTATCACAAGGTCCTATCGGAGAACCCAAACCTTTCCTCCAACCCGCTCTCCCGGTTCCTGCAGAAACAGAAGATCAAGCATAATTACGCTAAGGATGTGAAAAACGCTGGCAAAGCAGCCGGAAAAACCGGGCAGGCGGCAAGTACAGCCACAAAGAAAACCGCCCAGGCAGGGGAAAAAGGAGCCCGTTTTATTGCAAGGCATTGGAAAGGGGCTCTCCTGGTCCTGGCAATCGGGCTTCTTATCCTGGTACTGGCCGGCGGCATTTCCTCCTGCACCAATATGGTGATCGGCGGCCTGGGTGCTGTCACCGCCACCTCCTATCCGTCAGAAGAACAGGATATGAAAGCGGTGGAGGCGGCTTACACCGCTATGGAACAGGATTTACAGTATGAGCTTGACAACTACGAAAGCCTGAACCCAGGATATGATGAGTACCGCTTTGAGCTGGACGGTATCCACCATGACCCTCACGAACTGGCGGCTTATCTTTCCGCTTACTTTGGCGGAGCCTACACCACGGCGTCTGCACAAGGGCAACTCGAAACGGTTTTTGACCTGCAGTATGAGCTTACCGAAACGGAAACGGAGGAAATCCGCTACCGCACCGAAACGAGGACCGACACCTGGACGGATGAGGATGGGAATACCCATAACGATACCTACGAGGTGGAAGTCCCCTATACTTACTACATTATGACCGTGACCTTAAAAAACCACGGCCTTTTTCATGTGGCAGAGGAAACCCTCACCGCAGAACAGCTTGAACTGTACCGGGCCTACCGGGACACCAGCGGAAATATGCCCCTGCTCTTTGGCGGCGGCTCATTTGACACCAGCCCATCCACCGATCTAAGCGGCGTGGAGTTTGTAAACGGCACCCGTCCGGGCAATCAGGAAATCATTGACCTGGCAAAAGCCCAGGTGGGAAATGTCGGCGGACAGCCTTACTGGTCCTGGTATGGATTTGACAGCCGTGTGGAATGGTGTGCCTGTTTTGTTTCCTGGTGTATCAACCAGGCAGGATACAGCGAGCCCAGGTTCGCTGCCTGTGCCTCCCAGGGCGTTCCCTGGTTCAAGGAACACGGGCAATGGGCGACAGGCAACTACACGGATGTAGCCCCCGGTGATGTGATCTTCTTCGACTGGGACGGCGGCGGTTCCGACCATGTGGGCCTTGTGATCGGAACAGACGGAACCAATGTTTATACCGTGGAGGGCAACAGCGGCGACGCCTGCAAGATCAAGAGCTACCCTCTTAACAGCCAGTATATCCACGGCTACGGCCTGATGAACTGGTAACAAATTTCAGAAAGGATGATATTTTTATGGCGACGATTGAGAAATACAGAAGTGAAATTGAAAAAGCGAAAGCTAAGATCGGCGAGCTGCAGAAGAAAGTCCGTGACCTGGAGCAGAAGATTGCCGAAGAAGAAAACCTGGAGATTGTCCGCATGGTTAAGGCTGTCAAGATGGACCGTGGAGAGCTGTCTGCTTTCCTGAAAGCCTATGCAAGCGGTGAGATCACCCTGCCGGAGGGGGATTACTCCGGAGAGACGGAGGAAACCGAAGATGAAGAATAAAAGAGTTTTCAGGAAGTTCCTGGTACTGGCAGCCGTTATGTTCTCCATGACGGCTTTTTCTGTGACCGCCTACGCCGGTGGCGGAGAGGCGGTGGAACCCCCGCCTGCAGAAACACCCCCGGCAGAAACGGAAACCCCGCCGGAGCCTGTGCCGCTCACCCCGGAGGGCAACCTGTCCCTGGTAGATGATATAGAGTCGGCCGGCAGCGAAGATAAACAGTTTATCACCGTTACCAGCAAAAGCGGTAATACCTTTTACATTATCATTGACCGGGCGGCAGATGGAAAAAATACGGTCCACTTTTTGAACCAGGTGGATGAGGCGGATCTGCTGGCTCTCACCGAGGGCAAAGAACCGCAGACAGCACCGGCGGTCTGCACCTGTGTGGAAAAATGCGAGGCCGGTAGTGTAAAGATGGACTGTGAAGTCTGCAAGAATGACCGTTCCGGCTGTGTAGGCAAGGAACCGGCAGCCGAAGAACCTAAGGAGGAACCCAAAGAAAAAGGAGGCCTTAATCCCGCTCTTATCCTCCTGCCCCTGCTTCTGATCGGCGGAGGCGGTGCGTTCTATTACTTCAAGTTCGTAAAGGACAAATCCTCCACCAAAGGAAATGACGATCTGGGGGAATATGACTTTGAGGATGAATATGAGGATACCGAGGTTGAGTATCTGGACGACACACCAAAGGAGGATGAAAGCGTATGAAACTGATTGTCGCTGAAAAACCCAGCGTAGCGGCGGCTTATGCCGCTGCCCTGGGTGCAAAGAATAAAAAAGACGGATACCTGGAGGGAAACGGTTATCTGGTGACCTGGTGTATCGGGCACCTGGTATCCCTGGCGGAGGCGGGAGCCTACGAGGAACGCTACAAGAAATGGAACTATGAGGACCTGCCTATTCTCCCGGAAGTCTGGCAGCATGTGGTATCCCCCGGAAAAGAAAAGCAGTTTTCCATTGTAAAGTCCCTGATGGGCCGCCCGGATGTGACGGAGCTGGTGAATGGCTGTGACGCCGGGCGTGAGGGAGAACTGATCTTCCGTCTGGCGGTGGAAATGGCCGGCTGCACAAAACCTGTCTGGCGGCTCTGGATTTCCTCTATGGAGGATACGGCTATCCGGGAGGGCTTTTCCCACCTGGAGCCGGGCAGCCGCTATGAACCGCTATACCATTCGGCCCTGTGCCGTTCTAAGGCGGACTGGCTGATCGGTATTAACGCCACCCGTCTTTTTTCGGTCCTCTACCATAAAACCCTGAATGTGGGACGGGTACAGACACCTACCCTGGCAATACTGGCAGAGCGTGACGGGAAGATCATGCTCTTTCAGAAAAAGAAATACCATCATGTACGCCTTTCCCTTAATGGCCTGGAGGCAGTAAGCGACAGGGTGGACGAAAAAGAAACAGCGGTATCCATGCAGACGGCTTGCCAGGACGGGCAGGCCGTTTGTGTTTCCCTGGAACGGGAGAAAAAAACCGTCAAGCCCCCGAAACTTTATGACCTCACCACCTTACAGAGAGAGGCGAACCGCCTCTTTGGGTTCACCGCAAAAGAGACTTTGGACTATGCCCAGGCGCTCTATGAGAAAAAGCTGCTGACCTATCCGAGGACGGACAGCCGGTATCTCACCGGGGATATGGCGGAGACTGTTTCTGCGGTTGCCGGACTGGCTGCAGGGCTGCCCCTGTTTTCCGCCGTTGGTGGATTTACTCCTGATGTGGCGGCGGTGATCTCCGATAAGGATGTATCCGACCACCACGCCATTATCCCTACTTTGGAGCTGGCAAAACAGGAGGTATCCTTACTCCCTGCCGGGGAGCGGAACCTGCTTTCCCTGGTCTGCTGCAAACTTCTTTGTGCATTGGCAGCGCCCCATGTGTATGAGGCCGTTTCTGCGGTGTTCTCTTGTGGGGAGCATACTTTTACCGCCAAAGGGAAAGAGATCATCTCCCAGGGCTGGAAAGAAATCTGGCAGGCGTTTGGTTCTTCCCTGAAAGAGAGACCGGCAGACGACCAGGAAGATACGGCGGTCCTCCCGGCGCTGACAAAGGGGCAGGTATTCGACCATGTGACCGCCACGGTAACGGAACATTTCACCACGCCGCCCAAACCGTATACGGAGGATACCCTGCTGTCTGCTATGGAACACGCAGGAACAGAGGATATGCCGGATGATGTGGAGCGGAAAGGGCTTGGCACACCTGCCACCAGAGCCTCCATCATTGAAAAGCTGGTGTCCTCCGGCTTTGTGGAACGGAAAGGCAAGAACCTTATCCCCACCAGGAACGGTATCAACCTGGTAACGGTCCTCCCGGAAGTCCTGACCTCGCCCCAGCTCACCGCTGACTGGGAAAATAAGCTGTCCTTAGTGGCAAAGGGGGAACTTTCCCCGGAAACATTCATGGAGGGGATTGAAAGCATGGCAAAAGAACTGATCGCCCGCTACTCCCATATCTCCGAGGACAAGCAAAAGCTATTTGCCCCGCAGAAAGAGTCTGTGGGTGTTTGCCCTCGCTGCGGCCAGCCGGTCTTTGAGGGAAAGAAGAATTTTTACTGCGGAGACCGGGGCTGCGGCTTCGTCCTGTGGAAAAATGACCGGTTCTGGACTTCCCGCAGAAAAGAGCTGACAAAGAAGATGACCGCCGATCTGCTCTCTAAAGGGAAAACCAAAGTCAAGGGGCTCTACTCCGAAAAGAAAGATACCACCTATGACGCGGTGATCGTGATGGAAGATACAGGCGGGAAGTATATCAACTTTAAGACTGAGTTCACCAAAGGGAAAGGAGGCCGCTAATGCAGGATAATTCCTCTGATTATATCTTCAAGGCGTATATCACCAACACGGCTGCCTATGACAGCGGGGAACGTGACAATGCCGGAACCTGGCTCTATTTCCCGGCAAATGCGGAGGAAATCTCTGCGGCACTAACAGAAATCGGTCTGCCGATCTCTGCCACGCCGGATATGTATTTCTTTGATGATTATGTCTCGGATGTGCCGGGGCTTAGGCTGGCTCTCCCCATGTACGCCCATGTGGACGATCTGGCAATGCTGGCACAGGAGCTTTCCGATCTGCCCGACCATGAATTTCACAAGCTGCTGGCTGTCCAGGAGACGCCCCTGCGGCTGACGGATTTTGAGCAGTTCAAAGAGTATCCCCACAACTTTGATTATTTCATCCTCATTCCGGGGATGAACAGCGACGAGGCCCTGGGCCGTTACCAGCTCTATGAGAGCAGCATGGTGGAAATGCCGGAGGCGTGGAAAGCCGGCATTGACCCGGAGGCTTTTGGCCGCAGGGTGCGGGAAACTGACAACGGATATTTCACGGATAAGGGGTATGTCCTCTTATCCGGGGATGAATGGGAGCGGGAAAAGCCTATGGTGAAACAGAACCGGGAGGAAAAACCCTCCGTCAAGGATTTTTTGAAACAGGCAAAGAAAGAATGTGCCGCCCGTGAGGTGCTGCCACCAAAGGCAGACAAACACGGGCCGGAACTGTAAGGAGGTGCAATTATATGGGATACAGCCATGACAGCGAATTTCCGTTTGCAGCATTTATCACCAACCTGGGAAAGTACAACGAGGGCGAGCTTGTGGGGGAATGGGTAAAGTTCCCCACTACCCCTGAAAAGCTGCAGGAAGTGTTTGAGCGTATCGGTATTGGCTCTGCGGATGATTTCGGCAATCCCTATGAGGAATGGTTCATCACGGACTATGACTGTTATGTAGACGGGCTCTATAACCTCTTAGGGGAATACGAGAGCCTGGATGAGCTCAACTACCTGGCTTCCAAACTGGAAGAACTGGGCGAGTCGGAATATGAACACTTCCAGGCCGCTATGGAGATCAGCGATTACACCGGCAGCTTAAAAGACCTTATTAACCTGACCGACAATCTGGATAAATATGATGTGTACCCCGGCATTGACGACTACGATGATCTGGGCCGATATTACATTGACGAACTGGGGACCATGCAGGTGCCGGAGTACCTGCAGAACTATATCGACTATGAGGCATACGGGCGTGATATTGCCCTGGGAGACACGGGAGCTTTCACCGATTACGGTTATGTGTATGACAATCAGAGCCACTTTGAGGAATATTATGACGGAGACCGCGAGAACATCCCGGAGGAATACCGTGTGATGGTCTCCCCGGAGGATGTGGAGGAACTGGAACCGGACTTTGATCGCCTGGATGTATCGACGGAACTTGCCCTCGATCTGGATTTACATTTCCGGGGATATAGTGCCGATTATGAACAGGCATTTCCCAAAGAGCAGGTACAGAGGGAGGCAATCGCTGACGCCCTCCTTGACGGGAACACTTCCCTTATCAAAACCGGGCTTCTCAATATGAGCCGGGAAATGGACCTCAGAGAGGAAACCGCCCCGCTGATCGGGCGGCTCACCGACTACGAAAAGGAATATGGTATCAGCACCTACACCGTGTACCAGCTAAAAGAGGGGGAAGAACTTCACCCATACCGCTTTGAGGGCAGCGAGTATCTGGAGGCTGCCGGTCTTTCTGTTGACCGAGCCAACTATGAGGCGGTCTACGCTGCCCCGTTCACCCCTGGGGAGAACCTGGAAAGCATTTATACTGACCTCAATATCCACCGCCCGGATAACTTCCGGGGGCATAGCCTTTCTGTATCGGATGTGGTAGTCTTGCAGGAATATGGGAAAGAGACCGCCCATTTCTGTAACCGCTTTGGATACAAGGAGGTACCGGAGTTTTTGGAACAGCAGCCAGAAAAGGCGGAGCTGGATATGGAGCAGATCACCTTTTATACAGCGGAGTGCATGGAGTTCCCCTCTTTGGGAGAATACCATGACAACCTGACCCTGCAGGAGGCAGTCACCGCATACCAGGCAATCCCGGCAGACCGGCTTCACGGCATAAAAGGTATCGGCTTCACCCTGGAGGATGGCAGCATGTACAGCGGTATGGAGTATCCCCTGGTACAGGGAAACCGGATTGACTTGGACAACCTGTGCCTGGTGGAACACTTCAAAGAAAGTCCACTTGTGCAGGAGGCAGTACTTGATCTGGTGAGAGCCCTCCCTGATCTGACCGTGGATGATCGGGAGAATTTCCTGCTCGATCTCACAAGCCAGAAGAACCCTCTGAAAAATGCAGAGGTTCAGGTGGAGGACGATTACGGTATGATCGACGGTATCATCAACAACGGGGAGCGGTCAAAGGATAAGGAGCCGGGAATGGATAAGCCCTCTGTCCTGGGACAGCTCTCCCAGGCCAAAAAGGAATGTGCCGAGCGAAAGCCCCCGGAGATCGGCAAGCCCGGAAAGGACGGGCCGGAACTATGAGCCGAAGTAAAAAGTGGAAACAGGAATGGAGCTTCTTTCTTGGGGAGAACGGCAGGCGGCAGTACAACAAAATCTGCCGAAAATGTATCCATAGCTGCAAGCAGAGTTTCCGGGTTGGAATTGTTGCCTGTCCTTTCTACCAGACAGATAGGGCAAAAAAGAGGCGGGAAAAGGGTTGAAAACAGAGGATTTTTTCGGCTCTGTGAGGCTTAAAATACATAGGCAATAGGATTTGCCCTCTGCCTCCCTATGGCTCAAAAGGATAGGAAAAAGTGTCGATTTTCGCCACTTTTCCGAACACAAAAACAGGAGTACAGTTACCGCTTGCGTGGTGGTAGCTGTACTCCCCATTTTTTTATGCTCTTATTCTCTTTTGTCCAGGTAGGAAAGAAAGGATGGATGTTCGCAGTCGTAGGCGCTGTGGGAATGTGTATAACTGGTCGTATCATGGAACTGTGGGAAACGGCGTTTGCAGGATGTGGGAAAGCCCCGGCTTTTCCATGTGCTGTGAATGCGTTTTCCATCAGTGGAATGGTCTGTTATGCACATTTCCACGGTGCTAATTTTGAATACATTTTACTCTTTATCAAAAAGGGCGTTAATTTCATCTTTTGAAATTTCCTGCCACTCTAAAGATGGAATACTGATTTGAGGTGTAGTTTTTTGAACAGAAATTTGGGGATTAGGGTAACGTTCAATATCATCATAGCTCACTGCAAACCTATCTACATCTTCCGCAATAGGCGTAAAGGAATATTTCTGATCTCCATTTCCATCAATAACACTTTGGTACATTAAGCCAGATGTTAATAATCCTTGCACATATACATCATAAGAAATATCACTTTCTCCTATATGTACTTTTAGAAATTGCAAATCTTCATCCAATGTATGAGTAATAGCATGGCAAATTCTAAAGTAAGTAGATAAATCAATAAAATCAGTAAGTAAACACCGCGTAGCATTAACAAGATATTGTATTTTTTGCTGTGTTTCTGCACGATCTATACTTTCGACCAGCCGCAGCGGATTATCATTTTTTGCTCCGTTTTCTGTTATTTTTGCACATAGTTTTCCTCTATCATCATCCGAAAGATATACGCCATTAAGGAATGCTGATAGTTTTATCCAAAATAATTGTTCGCGAATAAAGAATGGTGATTTTGTTATTGTAAGCATTACTTTTCCTGCTGCAATAGGATCGCCTAAAAGTGCAGCGATAATATCCTCAACAAGATTTTTAGAACCGTCTTTAACTTCGCCACTTGAAACAAGAGCTTTTGTTTTATCAAGAAATTTCATGTATCTATGCACCTCCATATTTTTCTTATTATAACATTCTTTTTTTGTAGTGACTATCCCCGTTCCTGGTTCTTCTCCCTTTCTTCCTTTGGGAGAACAGATAAAAGCTGGTCCACATTCCGCTTGATGGTATCCAGTTCCCTGGCCTGGGTCCTGATATTCTTATATTCCCCATACTCCTGCTGTTTCTCTGCAGTGAGAGAGTCCATCTCTTTTTTCAAGGCAGCAATATCCGGCAGCTTTTGAACACCCATCTGTTTGAGGGCTTTGGCGGCGCTCTCAAAGAGGATGATCTGGCTTTCCTGGCCTCTCAGGAATTTCTCCTTGTCGGAGGATTTCCTGTACTGCTCATAGACCGGTCTGTATTCCCGATAGGCGGAAACGTGCTTTATCAGCAGACCGATCTCGCCTATCCGCTGTTCCTTTGCCTTGATGGAGGACAGGAGCCGGTCCTGTTCGGTCATCACTTCATCAACCTTACCCTGTAACTGCTCATAGTGGGTAATGCCGTGTTCCGTGAGGAAATTGAATGTGCGGGCCGCTTCCTTTAGATTGTTGATCTTCGCCCAGTGTGCGTACCCGGCACTTTCCTGGGCTTTGAGATTGTTCTGTATATCAATGAGCAGGCTGATCTTTTGACTGCCTAACTTCGGCTGCTTGGATGGGCGGAGGCCTCCGGCAATCCTGGAGGTGACGGCTTCCTCCGTGTAATCTGCGCCCAGGGTTTTCAGACGGGTAAACCGTTCCTGTCCTGTGGCTCTGCAGGAAATGTACTTACCCCGCTTGATCTCGTATCCCTCTGCCTCCAACCGTTTCAGCAGTTCCTCAAAATCCGATACCTGGGGAATGAGCCGGTCAATGGCGGCTTTCAGTTTTGCCTTATAGCTGGTCCCTGCTTTCTCGGCGGTATGCTCAATGTAGCTCTTTCCTTTGTCCTGTCCCGGCACGATCACGGACAGACCATATTCCTTGCATAGCCGGTCGCTGGTGCGGCGGATGAAATGATAACTTCGCTTGTTGGAGTGGTACTTCCGATAGTCCACAAAACTGACAGAGTTAAAAATGATATGGTTATGGATATGCCCCTTGTCTATGTGGGTAGTGAGGACAAATTCATACTTGCCGCCCAGCACTTCGTTTGCCAGCTTCATGCCGATCTCATGGGCCTGTTCCGGCGTAACCTCCCCAGGAGAAAATGCCTGTATCAGGTGGCGGCCCAGGTTGCTGCCTTTGTCTATGGCATGGCGGCGGGTCCAAGAAAATTCTATGTCGGCGGTTTCCGCAGAACACCCAAAGGAGGACACCAGGAGGGTATCATCTGTTTTCCCAGGATTGCAGATATAGGCTATGGCTTTATTCAGCGTTGTTTTGATAGGATGTGTCTTTGTAACTGCCATATCTCATCCTGCCTCTCTTTAATCTCCTGAATATCCGCTGCATAGACAGGGGCTCCTGCGTTGAGCCGCTTTGCGATCTGATTGATGTTCCGGCTGATGGCTGACAGGATTTTGTTCATCTCCTTTATGTCCGTGGTGTCGGTGCAGATGATGTATCCGTCAATCGCCATCTTCCGCAGATATGCCCCATACCGCTGTGTAGGGAGCAGTTTCATCTTTTCATCTATCAGCTCTTTTTCCTCGGCTGTCACCCAGAATTTCATCTGGATATTTCTCTTTCGGTTTGCCATCGGTTTCCTCCGTTCTTCTAAGGGTTTGGGATTATCCCAACAAGCATTTTTCATTTTCGGGCAAGGGATCTGAAAATTGGAAAAATCGCAAACGGGTACTCGTTTGCTGTGCTTGCTGTTCTTTAGTTCTTCATACTTGTGTAACCCTCAAAACCTCGATTTGGCTACCCAAAAAGGCAAGAAAAAACACTATGAGAGCAGATTTCCCATAGTGTTCTATACTTCTGTTTTGTTGTGCCGGAGGGTTATTCTTCCTCCCGGTTCGCCTCTTGTATGCCTTTGGCCGTGGCGGTCATAATCGTTAGTTCCTTACTTCCCATCTCATCCAGCAGGCTGTCAAGCTGCCGACGCTGGGTAGACTTATCCACTTCCCTGTCCGGAAAGAAGAACTGATCGACAGAGACCTCTAGAAATGTCACCAGCTCATAGAAGATTTGCAGGCTTGGATGTTGCCCGCTGTTTTCTATGGAGGCAATATACCGTGGGGCAATCCCCATCTTATCCGCTAACTGGTTTCTTGATATTCCTTTGGCTTTTCGTGCGGCCTTGATAGCGGCACCGAACGCCTTAAAATCGTAAATTTCTGTTGTTCGTTTCATGCTTACTTCACCCAACTACATTTTACCGTTCACCTTTCTTCTAAGATATGAGTACACATATCATAGTATTGACTGAAATAGAGCATAAAATTCAAAACATGCCATTTACTTGTCAAGTTTATGCGGTATAATATAGTTGGGAGGGAAATTACATGGAACAGAGCAGATTATTCAAGATAGTGTATCACTTATTGGAAAAAGGAAAATCAACCGCCCCAGAATTAGCTGAAAAATTTGAAGTTTCAATAAGGACAATATACCGGGATTTGGATGCGATTAGTGCCGCTGGTATTCCGATTTATACTACACAAGGAAAAGGCGGCGGCATATTCATTATGCAGGATTTCGTGTTAAATAAGTCCATATTATCGGAACAGGAAAAAGAACAAATTTTAATGGCGTTGCAAGGTATCTCTATCACAGAGCATAACCAAACAGACGAATTGCTTATGAAATTAGGTGGGCTTTTTCAATCTAAAGTTACAAATTGGATTGAAGTTGATTTTTCAGAATGGTATAAAAACACACCTAACTATGACGTGTTCAACCTCATTAAAAATGCGATCTTCAATCAATACATAATTACTTTTTCTTATTTTGCACGAGAGGGAAATTACTCAAATCGTACTGTTGAACCTATAAAATTGATTTTCAAAAATAAGGACTGGTATCTATATGGATTTTGTCTTTTGAGAAATGACTTTCGCTTTTTTAAGCTAACCCGTATAAAAGAATTGAAAATTTTATCAGACACATTCAAACATGAAGTAAAGAATATCCCAGAAATAGAAACGGTAATTAAGCATAATAATTTTATCCCTGCAAAATTGAAATTTTCTCCAAAAGCTGCATTTCGTGTTTATGATGAATTTACTGACAAAATATCGAAAGATAATCAAGGAAATTTATATGTGAATATTGACTTGCCGGATAATGAAACTCTGTTTAGTTATATACTTTCTTTTGGGGACAATGTTGAAATTTTAGAGCCTGATTATTTGCGGGAGAGCATGAAAGAAAAATTAACTCTTATGTTGGAAAAATATATAACATGACATAGGTTGTCAAGTTACCTGTGCTATTCTATCATTGTAAGGAGGCGATTTTATGAAATATGAATGGAAAAGGCAAGAGAAAGAATTTTACGGAGCGAAAAAATCTCCGACATTAGTAACTGTCCCGGTGCAAAATTATATTATGATAAGCGGAAAAGGCAATCCGAACGATAGTGATTTTTCAAATCGTGTTTCAGCCCTGTACTCTTTGGCGTATGCAATTAAAATGGCATATAAGGCTGCGGCCACACAAAATGAGTTTGACGATTTTACAGTTTTTCCTTTAGAGGGAATTTGGCAGAGCATCGAAGAAACAGAACTTGTCAAAGAAAATTTAGAATATACCATTATGATACGGCAGCCGGAGTTTATTTGTAAAGATATGGTAAAAGCTGCGTTGGAACGAGTAAAATTAAAGAAATCCAATCCTCTATTGGATGAAATTAGTTTTGACACAATGCAGGACGGAAAGTGTGTTGAGATATTGCATATCGGCACATTTGATGATGAACCTATTTCCTTTGAGAAAATGGAGCAATTTATGTTATCAAATAATCTGGAACGCACAAAAAGCTACCATAGAGAAATTTACTTGAACAATGCTAACCGGGTAGAAAAAAGCAAACTCAAAACCATTTTACGCTATGCGGTAAAATGATTTTGAGGCGAGGATATAGTTATGCACTATGTAAATGCGAAAAGTATCTTATCAGCCCAAAATGGAATGAATTTATATCGTGGTTGCTCGCACGGTTGTATATACTGCGACTCACGCAGTATATGCTATCATATCGAACACGATTTTGAGGACATTGAAATTAAGGCAAATGCTATTGAACTGTTAGAAAATTCCCTTAAACGAAAACGAAAAAAATGTATGTTAGGTACAGGCTCTATGACAGACCCATATATCCCGCTTGAAAGCAAGATTGGGAATGTTCGTAAGGCATTGGCGTTAGCTAATCAATATGGGTTTGGTTTCACACTGATAACTAAATCTAACCGGGTATTACGAGATTTAGACCTATTGAAGTCTATCAATGATAAAACAAAATGTGTTGTGCAAATGACGCTAACCACCTACGATGAAAACTTGTGCAAAAAAATTGAGCCAAATGTAAGTACAACAAAAGAACGGTTTGAAGTTCTGAAAAAGCTGAATGAAGTAGGCATTCCCACTGTCGTTTGGCTTTGTCCTATTCTTCCTTTTATCAATGATACAGAAGAAAACATCAGAGGAATTTTACAATATTGCATTGAGGCAAAAGTTTACGGCGTGATTTGCTTCGGAATGGGTTTAACGCTTCGTGAGGGAAACAGAGAGTATTTTTATAACCAGTTAGACCGATTGTTCCCGCACATGAAAGAAAAATACATTCGTACTTATGGTATGCAATATCAACTAAGCAGTCCAAAACACAATGAACTTATGAAATTATTTCATCAAGTATGTGAGGACAGTGGTATTATGCACGACAACTCAAAAATATTTGAGTATCTATACAACTTTGAAGAAAAGAATAACCCTGTCCAATTAAATCTGTTTGATTAACTTTCAAACAATAGCCGCCCAACGGTAAATAAAAAACCGTTGTTTCAGAACTACTTTCAAAACACGCAAGAATTATTAAAACATTATTTATCCACTTTGTTATTATGTTCAATGGAAAGGAGGGAACACAAATGGGCAATCAATCAGTCATCAGCATAGAGGCAGTTATTGACTACATCGAAAGTCATCTTGACGGCAAACTGGAATTAGAAACGGTTGCGGAGGCTGTTCACTATTCAAAATATTATTTGCACCGACTATTTACCGATACTGTAGGAATGACAATCCATGATTATGTGCAACGCCGACAACTTACAGAGGCGGCAAAACTCCTGATCTTTTCGGATAAGCCTATTATCGAAATTGCTTTTATCTGCGGATATGAGAGCCAGCAGTCTTTTTCATTGGCTTTTAAGGCTATGTATAAATCACCACCCGCAGAGTACCGTGAAAAACGGAGTTTTTACCCTTTGCAGTTACGCTTTACTCTACATCAGAAAATGGCGGCTATGGAATTTACAATGCAGGATATTCGTTTAGCTAAAAAAGAAGATATTTCTGATTGGATGAATTTAATGCGGCTCGTTATTGATGGGTATCCTGTGATGGATGAAGATGATTACTTTGCTAAACTGGAAGAAAGTATTGATGAAAAGCGTGCTCTTGTGTTAAGAGATAGAAATATTCTCATTGGAGCTATGGCATTTACCTATTCTCCAGGCAGTATAGAATTTCTTGGAGTGCATCCGCAATATCGTAATAGTGGACTTCAAAAATTATTTCTGGATGCTTTGTTGGAAATATATCTGCCGGGACAAGAAATAAGCACAACAACCTATCGAAAACAAGACAAAGCAGATACAGGTCACCGGGATATGTTATTACAACTTGGCTTTGCCGAAAAAGAATTGTTGACAGAGTTTGGTTACCCTACACAACGCTTTGTACTCCCTCCTAAAAAACAGGAGGATATGTAAAATGGATGACACACAGCACACCGGCTGGCAGAAAAGAATACTTCTTTTCTTGACCAGTCAATGTATTACACTCTTTGGCTCTACGCTTGTTCAGATGGCGCTTGTTTGGTATGCGACCATGCAAACATCCAGCGGGGTGTGGGTTGCCGCATTTACAGTTTGTTCCTATCTGCCGCAATTTCTCATTTCGTTTGTAGGCGGCGTATGGGCAGACCGATACCACAGGAAAAAATTGATTATAGGCGCAGATATGCTGATTGCATTTGCTACTTTCATAATGGTATTGGCAATTCCACATATTTCATCGGAGCCCACTCTGCTTGGCGGCTTGCTTGTTATGTCGGTCATTCGATCTTTAGGAGCAGGAATACAAACTCCAGCAGTCAATGCTGTTATCCCGCAACTTGTCCCAGAAGATCAGCTTATGCGGTACAACGGCATCAATGCAACCATGCAGTCTATTGTCAATTTTGCGGCTCCGGCGGCGGCAGGTGCAGTTTTTGCAATCAGCACATTACGAACAACGCTTATGATAGACATTGTAACGGCGATCTTGGGAACGAGCCTATTGTCCTGTCTGGCACTCCCGAAACAGAATACTTCCATTAAGAAAGCAAGTGTCTTTTCTGACATGAAAATTGGCGTTAAATACGCTTTTTCAGACAAACTGATTGGGAGACTTTTAATCATTTATGGGCTGTTCACTTTCTTTTGTGTTCCAGCAGGTTATCTTGCAGGGCTGCTTGTCCGGCGGGTATTCGGTGATACTTACTGGTATCTTACCGCAGTAGAAGTAGTCGGGTTTGCAGGCATGATGGCAGGCGGAGTTGTTATGAGTACCTGGGGAGGATTTAAGAGCCGGGGGAAAACTCTATCAGTCGGACTTTTGGCGTTTGGTTCCTTTGCAATCGGAATGGGTCTCTCACAGAATTTTATTCTCTATCTTAGCTTGATGGTATTTTACGGAGTTGCATTAACGATGGTGCAAACGGCAATTACCACTATGCTGCAAGAAAAAACAGACACATCTATGCAAGGGCGTGTCTTTGGATTACTCGGAACAATGTACTCCGGCTTTTTGCCGATTGGTATGGCTATATTTGGTCCATTAGCGGATATTCTTCCCTTGCAGTGGATTATGATTGGATCGGGTATTGCGCTTATTATAATTTCGGGTATCACTTATTTTAACCGGAGACTCAAAGCAATCTAAAATGAAACAACCGCCCAACGGCATATAAAAAAACCGTTGTTTCGGCGGCTGGTTATTCTTGCGCCAAAACAAAATACAGTAGCCTTACGGCGGTTTTGAAATAACAATTTCAAGCCGCCGTTTTCTTTTTGAAAAATGAGATACGGAGGGTGTATTAAAGTCGCCCATTTTTAAGGACACGGCGGTATCCAGGAGGTATCGTCATGCCCTTATTTATTTTTCATCCCTCTAACTTATCAAAAAAAGCCCAACTGATAAATTAGATCATTACGGCTATAAGAATGAACACACACATCACCATGTGACAGTTTTTGTTTTGCCCGGCTGCATTATGCAGTCGGGCTTTTTGCGTTTTGGACAGTATCCGTCTTCTCGTAGGAACTTTTCAAAATTTTTCTTCAATCTTGGTTGCCAAATTGCGGTTTCCATGATTACCCCTGCGAAAGGGAGGAAAAATATCACCCGCCTTTGCGGCTGCGAAGGGAGGTGAGAAAATGAAAAACTCCTATGAGCAGCGTGTTCAAAATCAGTTTGGCGGTTTTTGTACCAGGGTTTTGAAGAACGAGGCCAATCGTATTCTCAACGAATACGCAAGGCAGCGTGACCGAGAGAAATCTCTGGATGAACTATCGCCGGACGAGCTGGCACAGGCCGCCTCCTATGACAAGTATTTTCAGGACGAGTATGTCTTTGAAGTGCTTGGGCAGAAAGTGTTTGTGGTCGGTGATCTGCTGGCAGAGGCTCTGTCGCAGTTGCCGGAGGATAAGCGGGACGTAATCCTGCTGTCCTACTTCCTGGGAATGACGGACCGTGAAATAAGCGAGCAGCTTAATGTGGTCCGCCAGGCTATCAGTAAACGGCGCAGCGGTATCCTTAAAGAACTGCGTGAGTATTTGGAAAAGGAGGGATTTGAATGGCCCGAAACATAAGAGAGCCCATACCGCTGCCGGTGATCCTGGCAGCCTCAGAGGGTGACGAGAGAGCCTTAAATGCTGTACTCAATCATTACAAGGGCTATATTCGTTTCCTCGCCATGAGACCTATGAAAGATGAATACGGCAACGAACACCTCTGTGTGGACGAAGATATGAGGCTCCGCCTGGAGGCAAAGCTGCTGTATAGCATTGTAACAGGTTTCAAGGTTCTGCCGATCTAAGGTACATACCAACGAGGCGTGTTTTTCTCCCTTTCCTCGCCTCTGCGGTGGAGCCTGACCGGTTCCGAGATCGCTCTTTGACAAAGAAAGTCCGGCTGATAATTCCGTGACAGTATAGGGCAGCCAGATACATTCCCTCTGTGCCGAGCCATGCGGCAGGTACGCCATGACCCCGTTCCGGGCGAGCGATCAGTACCATGCCATGGAACAGGTGTAGCATCCTGTGGGCGATAACTCGCAGAGGGGCAGATACTCCCTTATAGCCACAGTCCGAGCGTACAGCGGTCCGGGAACCGTGAGGCGTCGCAGGCAATGGGTAGGGCCGCATGAGAACCATGCGGAGGTGAAATTCCTGTGGAGCCTTGCTAAAGGCCGTTTGGACCAGCCTATTTTCTACTTATCTATCGTTTTTTACAGTAGAAAGGGATTTATATGCAAAAAACAGAAAAAAAGGCACCTGACATGGTGCGTGAATATAAAATCGGGAACACCGCTTATGTGGTGTCCTCCCGATCAAAAGAAACAGCTACGGAGGACGCTGTGACAAAGGTAAAAAGACTTATCAGAAATGATCTCCGAAAAAATGTTTCCAGTTAGGCATTGAAAGCAGCAGACAGTTCCCAGACAGCGCGGTATAATAAAGGTAAGCAAAGCAATGTCTGTTTGACTGTCGGATAAGGAGGTTATTATGTTACAGCAGTCAAACACATTCAATGTACTTCGCAATCCGGCGGAACTTCTGACTGATGATATAACGGCTCTGTACTGCCGTCTATCCCAGGATGATAAACAGGAGGGTGACAGCAACAGTATTGTAAACCAGAAGAAAATCCTCAAAAAATACGCATTGGACCGCGGCTACTCCAACTATCTGTATTATATTGATGATGGATACTCAGGAACTAATTTCAACCGCCCCGATTTTCAGAGGATGATTGCAGATGTTGAGGCAGGCAAGATAAAAAGGATTATCGTAAAGGATATGTCCCGTCTTGGCCGTGACTACCTGCAGGTGGGAATGTACACCGAGATTATCTTCCCGGACCATGACATTCACTTTATCGCCGTAAATGACGGAGTGGACAGTACCCAGGGGGATAACGAGTTCACACCTTTTCGCAATATCATCAATGAATGGTATGCAAAGGACACAAGCAAAAAAATCAGAGCCGTAAAAAAGGCCAAAGGAATGGCCGGCGAGCATATCGGCTCTCATGCCCCTTATGGATACCGAAAAAATCCTGATAATCTCAAAGAGTGGCTGGTGGATGATGAGGCAGCGGCAGTTGTCCGAGAAATCTTTTCCCTATGTGTTGGAGGATACGGTCCTACTCAGATCGCCAACATTCTGACAGAAAGAAAAATCCTTTGCCCTACTATGTATGCGGTAAGCAAAGGACTGAAACAGCCTTCGGTGGTTCCTGAAATACCTTATCAATGGAACGCACCGGCAGTATCAAAAATCCTGGAACGCATGGAGTATCTGGGGCATACCGTCAACTTCAAAACCCATGTTAAATCCTACAAGGTGAAAAAGAAGATCGACAATGACTCCTCCCAATGGAAAATCTTTAGGGATACCCATGAACCGATCATCGATCAGGAGACTTTCGATATTGTTCAGAAAATTCGGCAGGGCAAAAAGCGCCCTACTAAAATGGGGGAAATGCCCATGTTCTCTGGTTTGCTCTTTTGTGCGGACTGCGGTAGTAAAATGAGTTTTCACCGCAGGGTGGATGAACCTGCCGAGAAACACAACTATGTATGTTCCAATTATCGCGGGAATACAAAATCCTGTACCATGCACTATATCCGTAATGTAGTTGTTGAACAGATTGTTCTTGACAACCTGCGGGAAGTGATCGGCTATGTGTCACAGTATGAGGATGAATTTATCCGCATGGTGATGGATACGGATGTACGCCAGAGGAACAAGGAACTGACAAAACAGAAAAAGAGAATGTCGGAAATCCAAAGCCGCATGAAAGAGCTGGATAACCTTTTCCAACGTATCTATGAGGACAACATCAGCGGCAAACTGTCGGATGAACGGTTTATGAAACTGTCAAAGGGATATGACACAGAACAGGCCGACTTGCAGGAAGAAATGACAAGGTTACAGGAGCATATCCAGCAGGCAGAAAAACAGAGTGTCAATGTTGACCGTTTCCTCTCCATTGTGAAGAAGTACACCAACCTAACAGAGCTTACACCTGAAATACTGCATGAGTTTGTGGATAGGATAATTGTTCATGCCCCAGACAAAAGCAGCGGGCGGCGTTTACAGGAAATCGAGATTATCTACAATCACATCGGAACATTCGACCATTCAAAGGTCACTTTATGGAAAGGAAAAGCGGTATAGCACCAAAAATGCCATACCGCAAATCCTTACTTAAAAAACCATCCTTACGAAACCCTTACATTTCAAGGGTTTTGAGGCTCTTTCCTTTTAGAATTGCATTTTGATTGCATTTTTTTATTCAACTGCTCTGTGATAGATTGCTGTATGCTGATTGCTGGTGTAATCGGCAACACTGGTTGTTGCCGGAGTATAAGTGAGAACACCAGTTAATTTTTTGGCAACTTCCACGTTGGTGTTGGGATATAAATGTCCATAGGTTCCTAACGTAGTCTGTATCTTTTCATGCCCCAGACGTTCTTTAATCAATAAAGGATTTTCACCCATACTGATGAGCAGGGAAGCATGGGAATGTCTGAGTGCATGAATCTTGATACGGTGTACGCCTGCCAATCCAGCAAGTTTTTCTAATGCCCGTGGGAGGGTGTGCTTACTGGTGGGAATCCCATTGTAGCTTAGTACAAGGTCGCAGCCCTTTAAAACCTTTTGCTGTACTTCCTGCCATGCTTTCAATTCTTTGATGGTATCTGTGTCAATATAGATAGTGCGAATACTGGCTTGTGTCTTTGGCTCCACAAATTTGTATTCGTCCATTGTTTTATAGTACAGCGTTTTTGTTATACTTAAAAGTCCGGTTTCAAAGTTGATGTCCGACCATTGCAGGGCTGCGGCTTCTCCGATTCTCATTCCGGTCATAAACAGGAGCCAGTATGAAATGAAAAGGTAATGTTCGTAATAATCTCCCTTGTAGAGCAGGGAAATTACCTTTTGAAATTCATCCAGTGTCCAGAAATCCACTTTTGTTTTCTTGCTCTTGATGTTTCCTATCATTCGTGATGGATTTTTCTTTGCAAGACCGAGAACAACTGCTCTGTCAAAGGCAATAGAGAGCATACCCTGTACAATACGGATATAGTTTGGACTAAATTCTTTTGCGAGTTCAAGCTGCCAGTTCTGGACGTTAATGGGTTCTATCTCATCCACCGTCATTTTGTAAAAGTATGAAAAATGCTTCTGAATGGTAGAACGGCGGTTCAGATAGGTGCTTTCCTTTACTTGTGTTTTATACCAAGGAAGATAAGTTTCCTCAATAAACTGTTGAAAAGATAGTTGCTGTTTCTTTTCTGTTAATTCCTCTGTGGATGTCAGCATAAGTTTTGAATATGCTTCTCTGGCTTCTTTTTTTGTCTTGAATCCACTTTTGTATTTCTGAATTTGTTTTCCGGTAATCGGATGAAAACCTAAGTTTGCTCTAAAATAATAAGTTCCGTTTTCTGCTTTCTTAATAGGGTCTTTTGCCATGATTTCACTCCTTACATAAATGTGCAAGAAGTACAATCAGTTTGATTTATCAGTAAAAGTAATCCCTAGCAATTCTTCCACAGCTTCTCTGGGAACCCTGTCCAGTTTGCGTGACTGATAGTAGGTATGCCCTTTTGAAATCATAAGTTTTTTTGCTTCTCTTATGATGTCTGCTGCGAATGAAGTTCCATAACCCAGTTCTATTAAGTCTTTTTTTGTTACTGTAATCATGTTCCTCCTTTCCATAGACCAGATATGGAACCCTCAATATCTGTCTATATTATATCAGATTTTGTGGCAAAAGTAATATTAAGATTGTATTTCCTGCAAATAGTTATTTGATTTTGAATGAAAAATTCTAATTCAAAATGGTGTCTAAGCAAGCCGAACAGCTTTCGCTAAAGCTCATGGGAATCTCACCCCTGCATGGTTCTCATCC
>ENA-ORSX01000485-ORSX01000485.1-human-gut-metagenome-genome-assembly--contig:-NODE-485-length-42061-cov-5.382993_pt1 | contig 42061 bp, 41 predicted proteins | sample MGYA00241904_ERZ509172 | MGnify/ENA primary metagenome ERZ509172 (study PRJEB26280, sample SAMEA2338795) | human gut metagenome | biome: human gut; feature: human-associated habitat; material: faeces... | reverse complement strand
TGCCGGCTACCGAACGGCTAAAATTAAATTTGCGAAAAATATTTGACACTATCCGGATGCGAGCGTTTTTTCAAACCCTTTCCGGACATCGGCTATCTGTTTGGAGCCATTTTCAATCTGTACATTCACATTGGACTGAATCAGCATAAATTCAATAAAAGAATCCAGGTCAAAAGAATGTGTCAGATTCAGCGTTTCCCGGCAGAGAAACTGAAATCCGAAAGATTTTATATCGGCGTCGCTCCATTCATGCTCATTGCGGCAGGGCTTTGGAAATTCCGGGAGATATGTTTCGTGCCACCATCTGGTGTAAGCATTCTGCGGCACAGAGATGTCGGAGAGGGCAGAATCATGCGCAGGAGAACCTGAAACTGTGCGGTCAGATACTGAAAAGTCATAAACAGCCAGAATGCCGTGCTCTGACATGCACGAGGCGATATTTTGAAGGAATGAAGTCCTGTCTATCCACTGGATGGCGCCGGCGGCGGTAACGATATCCACCGGCCTGTCCAGAGCGATAGTTTCAGCACTGCTGACAAAAAACGTAAGCGCCGGGTCGTTGCCGCAGACCTCGTTGGCAACGCGTATCATTTCGGGGGAAATATCCGTGCCTGTCACCTCGCGGCAGATGGCTTTCAGCGCCCTTGCGGACAGACCGGCGCCGCAGCCGACATCCAGACCATGCAGGAAGGAGTCTGTGCCGGTAATCTGTGCGATTTTTTCAATTACCTGCGGGTGAAGCCACGGGCGGTTTTTATAGCCGTCGGCAATCCTTTTTGTATCGAAGGAATGAGAATCCATGGAGAGCCTCCTTTCTCGGGGCGTTAATGTTAACTTACTGTGGCAGGGGGAAGCGGGCAATGGTTTTTGATGTCATTTTTCCCTGCATTTGATTCCGTAATTGCCGCGGCTGCCGTTTTCATAGCCTCGGTATATCTCATAGGTTTTTCCGTTTATCTCAACCTCGTCATCTGCGGTAAAGGTGCAGGAATACCCGTTTTCTTCGCAGTAGCGGGAAATGGCGTCCATAGTTTTGTCAAGAGACGGATAGGCAGAGCTGTCGCTATAGGGAATCCAGAATGATTTTTTAAACATAAGAAGACCTCCTTAAATAGATAAAATTTTGTGAATGAGGTGTCAGGCTATCAGCCCCGGAAATTTTTCCCGTAGCAGTAATAGATAAAGAACAGATCGCTGACAAATAAAACGCCAATGAAAAGAATCATGAGCCATGTGAACGGCTCACCAAAATCCAGTTCCCGGAAAAGATACAGGTTGGAGATAAGAAAGAGGAGCAGCGGCAAGGCGGCAACGGAGAGGATACGGTAAAGCCTGTACTTTTTGGAGGACATTCCTTTGGGGATGTAATCCTCGGGATGCTTCATCTCACAGTGGACGACGATGCCGTAACGCCCTGAGGTGCGGTAGGCGTGATATTCGACGCCGTCCATAAAGAAGTCGGGGGACATTCCTTTTCTGGAGAAGGATATGCGGGCTTTGTTCTCGGCGGCGTATTTTAAGAGAGCCTCTTCAAATTCATCAGGTGTATCGCAGCGGGTGTCCGGCATAAAGGAAAATTCCCGGACAGCCTCCGAGCGGACGATTTCCTTATAATCGTTGATAAACTGCATGAATACAGAGCCGCTGCGTTCGTCTTCCTCCATTTGCTGCAAATACCGGTCCACTCCAAAATCGGCGAGCTGGGCTTCGTGGATTTTTTTACAGAAATCCAATGCATTATTTAATTCATTTCTCTGAGATTCAAGACGCTTTTCTTGCATTTCTACAGCGCTCCTGAGGTCGACTTCACCATTCAGCAGGCGGCGGAGCTCTTCGATGGGCATCCCGAGCTTGCGGAAAAGGCGGATGAGCTTCAGGCGTTCGATGTCATTGTCGGAGTATTCCCGGTAGGAATTTTCTTCGTTTCTTGCAGGACAGAGCAGACCCTGCTTTTCATAGTAGCGGATGTTCTGGCTGGAGATTCCGGTAAGCTGTTCCGCTTCTTTGATATTTTTCATAGATATGTGCTCCTTTCGGTGTGCGTTTCCGGATAGTTCCGGCTGCTTATGGTGTCATCATAAGGGTTGGAGCAGGTATAAGGTCAAGGGTTTTTCGATTTTTTTGTGTCGTTTCTTCCTTTTTTGGTAAAGACTATCATGCCGATGTAAAAAAGGAGCAGATAAAACGGAAATATTCCGGGGCTGAGCGCTTGTCCTAAAAAACCGAACAGGGCGGGAACGAGCATGATACCGATATAAGAAGCAGCCATCTGGATGCCCATGACGGAAGGAGAAATGTCAGCACCGAAGTTTTGCGGAGTAAGGTAATTGAGATTCGGGAAAAGCGGTCCGTTTCCAAGTCCGATAAAAAACAATCCGGCAGCCGCAAAAAGGGGAGAGCCGGGGATTATGAGAAAGAATATGGAGATCCCAAGCAGGTATTGTCCGATGCGGATAATCTGCCAGCTATGGAGTACGGAGGAAAGCAGACCGGAAATAAAACGTCCCAGCGTCATGCCAATGTAATAAAACATGATGATGCAGGCGGCCGTATCGACAGAAAATCCCTTATATTCGACCAGAAAGGTACTGCCCCAGCTTCCGCAGGTATATTCGATGCCGCAGGAAGTGATAAAAACACAGCAGATGGACGTGACTCCGGGAATGCTCAGGACGCGGCGGAGAGAAAGAGTGCTGACGTCTTCTTCGGAAGCATGGGCGTAGACGGAGTCTGTTTTTTTCCAGAGCGGCAGCGCTGCAAACAGAAGAAGGGCGATGGAAAGCTGGATCATAAACGCCGCCCGATAGCCGCCGCGCCAGCCGGAAGGCCCGCTGATGATAAGGGACATAAGGTACGGGCTCAGAGATACGCCGATACCGTAGAAGCAGTGAAGATAGCTCATGTGGGATGCAGGATAATGAAGCGAAACATAATTGTTGAGCGCTGTATCGACTGCCCCGGCGCCGATGCCAAGAGGGATGGCAAGGAGACAGAAGAAAAACAGGCTGCCGGAAAAAGAGAAGCTTATTAGGGAAAATGCTGTCAGAGCCGTGCTGAATGCCGTCAGACGCCCCGTTGAAAAACGCCGGATGAGAGAGGAACTCAGAAGACTGGAAAGAACAGTTCCGGCGGAAATAACTACTGTGACAAAGCTCCCGAAGGAAAGGGGGAGCCCAAGTTCCATATAGATGGCGGGCCATGCGGTGCCGAAGAGAGAATCCGGTATACCAAGCCCGATAAAAGCGATATAGATGACGATGAGCAGCAGGGTCATGAAAAAACTCCTTTTATTTATAAAAAGTTTTTGATAAAAACAGACCGGAAGCAGAAAGATTTTACTTCCGGTCTGGAGCAGTACGTTTTTGGAAATTTACATCAGCGAAGCATACTGCGACATATACAGATGATAATATTCGCCCTTCTGAGCCATCAGCTCGTCGTGGGTGCCTCGTTCGAGGATAGTGCCTTTGTCTACATACATGATGCAGGAGGCATTTTTTATCGTGGAGAGGCGGTGGGCGATGATAAAGGAAGTCCTTCCTTTCAGAAGCTCGTTCAGTCCCTTTTGCAGTACGATTTCCGTTTCGGTATCGATGCTGGACGTCGCCTCGTCAAGGATCAGTATCTTCGGATCGGCGAGCAGCGCGCGGGCAAAGGAGATGAGCTGCCTCTGACCTGCGGACAGGCGGCTGCCGCGTTCGTTTACCTGTGTCTGGTAGCCGTTTTCCATTTCCATAATGAAGTCATGGGCGCAGACTGTTTTGGCAGCGCGGATGACTTCTTCATCTGTGGCGGTAAAATTGCCGTAACGGATATTGTCCATGATCGTGCCGGAGAAAATGAAGCTGTCCTGCATCATGACGCCCATCTGTTTCCGGAGGGAATGGATCGTTACGCCGGAAATATCCGTTCCGTCTATGAGGATCCGTCCGGAATCCACATTGTAAAAGCGGCTCAACAGATTGACGAGCGTTGTTTTTCCGGCTCCGGTAGGACCGACCACAGCAAAGGATTCGCCCTGTTTTGCGGTAAAGCTCACATCTTTTAGAATGGGCTGGCCGGGTTCATAGCTGAACGTTACATGCTCAAAGGCAACGTCGCCGTGAATCGGAGGCATCTCGGTCGCGCCTTCCGCGTCTTTTACGAGTACAGGCTCGTCTATTGTTTCAAAAATACGCTCCAGATAGGAAATGGCTGTCAGCAGGGAATTATAAAATCCTGCGAGCGTGTTGATGGGAGCCCAGAAACGGCCGATATATGCGGTAAAGGCAATCAGGACGCCGACAGTGATATCTGCCTTTCCGGTGAGCATCCAGTTGACGCCGAGCACATAAATGGCTGCGGTTGTAAGGGCGGAAATGATATCCACGCTGGGTCCCATCGTGAAATTGTACATCACAGCGCGCATCCAGGACTGGCGGTAGCCGGAGCTGAGCTTATTGAAAATGCCGCTGTTGACTTCTTCGCGTACAAACGACTGGGTCACGCGGATTCCGTTGATGCTTTCTGCGATATAGGCGTTTAGGTTGGACTGTTTATTGCTCTGGATCTGCCATGCCTTGCGCTGTTTGCGCTTGATAAAAATAATGACGGCGGCAAGGATGGGCAGTCCGCAGAGACATACCAGAGTAAGCTGGGCATTTAGCATCAACATGAACAGGATGATGAACACGAGGTTGCAAAGGTCTGTAATCGTGTTCAGGATACCGTTGGAAAGCAGGTCGCTGATGCTGTTGACATAGTTTACAACGCGTACCTGAATCTTACCGTGAGGGCGATCGTCATAATAGGAAAAAGGAAGCTCCTGTAGATGTTCAAAAATATCGTAGCGGATATCGTGGATTATCTGCTGACCGATCAGGTTGGTGTGTTTGATTTTATAACGCAGGCTGACGGCAGAGTAGAGCGCCGCAAGAAGCGTCAAAAGGCTGTAAAAAATGATCCCCTTCATATCTTTCTGCGGAATGCAGATATCCATTACTTTTTGAAAAAACTGCGGGATCAGCATCGTAAAAGCAGAAGCTGAAAGCATCATGAAGGCAACGCTGAAAAAGCGTTTCCGGTAAGGTTTTAAATAGCTGAGAAGCCGCTTGAGCTGTCCGATGTCAAAGCTGTCCTCTAAAACTTCGTCTACATCGTATTTATTGCGTGCCATTTCAGGTCAGTCCCTCCTCTCTGCCGCGCGTTTCAAGTATTCTGCCTGCTCTTCTTCGGAGGGCAGTTCACCGTATTGATGGTAAAAAGCGCTGGCGTAATAACCTTTTTGTGCAAGAAGCTCCTGGTGCGTTCCGTGCTCTATAATCCTTCCGTTATCCATGACAAGGATAAGGTCGGCATCTTTAATGGAGGAGATGCGGTACGCAATGACGAAGATGGTACACTGACCGTCGAGCTTTTTGAGCTGGTCCTGGATGTAGCTTTCGGTCTCCATATCTACAGCGGAGGTCGTATCATCGAGAATCAGGATCGAAGGTTTTTTTAACAGAGCCCGGGCAAGGGAGATACGCTGTTTCTGACCGCCGGATAAACCGACGCCGCGTTCGCCCACAATGGTGTCATAGCCGTCGGGCATTTTTTTGATAAAGTGGTTTGCATCTGCCATAATGGCAGCCTGCCGGATTTCTTCGAAGGAGCAGTCCGGACGCCCGTATGCAATATTTCCTTCAATTGTGTCAGAAAAAAGAAATATATCCTGCATTGCCATTCCGATATTGTCGCGCAGGTCGTAAAGGTTCCAGTCCTTTACATTGATGCCGTCTACCAGGACTTCTCCGGACGTTGCATCTACAAAGCGGCAGAGAAGGTTCATAATAGTGGATTTTCCGGCACCGGTAGAGCCTAAAATGCCGACGGTCTGCCCTTTTTTGACGGAGAAGGAGATATTTTTTACGATATCTTCATCGTCAGCGGTATAGGAAACATCTTTGAATGTTACGTCACCATCCATATGCCTGCGGTTTTTGGGAACCGGAGGCATTTTGACAAGGGGCTCCTCCACATAAGTCGTATATATTTTTTCCACAGAAGTGATGAAGCGATGGATATCGTTTACCCACCAGCCTGCCATACGAAGAGGGGCATTTAACATCCATAAGTAGCCGTTGACAGTAACGAGGTTACCGATTGTCATTTCTCCGCGGATGACCATCCAGCCGCCGTACAAAAGCAGAACAACATTCAATACATAGGAGAGCACTTCAAAGATGGGAAGATATTTCATCCAGACATCGGAGGATGAAAGCTGTGCTTCCATGTAGGCGTCGTTTTCCTTATTAAATTTTTCAAGCTCAAAATCCTCTTTGGCGAAGGCCTTTACGACCCGGTTGCCGCTGACATTTTCCTGAACAAAAGCATTCAGGGAAGAGAAGCGGTCGCGGATACGCTGGAAGGTGGGACGTACTGCCTTTGACTGGCGGTAGGTTGTCAGCGCTGTAAAGGGCAGTACGACGAGCATGCACAGTGCGAGCTTTACGTTGACGGTAAATATCATGAACAGCGCAAAGCCAAACAGCAGCAGGTTTTCGTAGACTGCATAGATGATGTAGGCGACAAAATGTCGTATTGCATCCATGTCACCTGTCTGACGGCTCATCAGATCGCCGGTCTTTTTCTTGCTGTAAAAAGAAAAATCTTCTGTCAGGAGCCGTCTGTAAACGCTGTCGCGCATGTCGTAAAGCACGCCCTGAGAGCAGGTCTCGAAAATGACCTGATAAAAGAAGCGCAGTATGCCTCGCACAGCCGTGACAAGAAGCAGGATGACTACGAGCTTTGTCAAAAGTTCGAGCTGTCCTCCCTGAATGACGTCATCTACGATAAGCCCGGAAACGTAAGGGTTTACGATAGCCAGAATAGAGATGACAGTGGTCATGAGCAGGCCGAGCAGCAGCTTGAAACGGTATTTGCGCAAAAAGCCCCAGAACCATTTCATTGGTGTCATAACAATTCTTTTTCCTCCTTTTATACCGCATATCGCGGCAGTCCTATTATTAAAAAATACTCAATTTTCCACATGATTTGAATGTACTTTCTTGCAGGTTTCATGTAAAATGTTGTCAAGCGATGAAAGAATGATAATGGACTGAGCCGTTGGGGCCGGAATGAGAGGGAGATGTGTTATGGAGCGCAGAGGCGCAGTATTTGAGGAAGGATTCAATCCGACGTTTTTATTTACATGGAAAGGAATACGCACAGAGGACGAAGGCAGCTATCACAGCCACGAGCATCTGGAATTGTGTTATATCCAGTCCGGAAATGGCAGGCACAGGATCGACGGAGCAGTTTATGATGTGCGGGAGGGAGATCTTTTGGTGATAAATTCCGGGACTTATCATCAGGCGCTGATGGGACCGGAGAAATGCCCGATGGTGGAGTTTTATGTGGGTTTGACGGATTTAAAGCTTGGCGGAACAGAAAAAAACAGGTTTCCTCTGCGGGATGATTTCCCTGTTTTTCATACGGAAGGGGAGCTGAAGCTGAAGCTGAGCAAGCTGTGCGTTGCGATGGAGGCAGAGCAGGAGCGCTGCAGCAGCGGAAGATATTATATGATGAAGACGTATGCGATGCAGATGCTTATTTTGCTCGCACGGGAGATGGAGGAGTCAAACGAACAGGAAAAGCAGCGGCAATATTCCTTTGAATCGGTCAGCCGGAAATATCTGGTTGAAAAGATAATGGATTATTTCGAGGACCACTATGAGGAAAAGATTTCCCTGGACCAGATAGCAAGCAATATGTATCTGAGTCCGTTTTATGTTTCGAGGATATTTAAGGCGGAAACAGGAAATACGCCGATACATTACCTGATAGACGTGCGGCTCGCAAAGGCGTACAGGCTTTTGGAGGAGGAGCCGGAGCTGAGTATTCAGGAAGTGGCGGCGAAGGTTGGCTATGACGATGCCTATCATTTCAGCAAGCTTTTTAAGAAAAAATACGGGAGCGCGCCGTCTGCGGTAAGGCGCGGGGAAAGAGGAAGCAATGGATAACCCTATTATACTTGTGGCAGAGATAATCGGAACGGTGGCGTTTGCATCTTCCGGGGCGATGCTTGCGATACGGAAAAACATGGACCTGTTCGGCGTTCTGGTGCTGGGATTATGTGTTGCCGTCGGCGGAGGTATCCTGAGGGATATTATTCTGGGACAGACACCGCCGGGAGCATTCCGCGATCCGGTCTATGCAATGGTGGCGATGGGAACCTCGGTTTTTCTGTTTATTGTGGTATATTTAAAAAAAGAAATTTTGAACAGCAGATATTTGACCCGGTATGAACAGGTGATGAATTACTGTGACGCGGTGGGGCTGGGGATTTTTACAGTGATCGGTGTATATACGGCGCACAGCCTTGGCTATCGCAATAAATTTTTCCTGATTTTTCTGGGCATGCTGACCGGAGTGGGAGGCGGCATGATACGGGATGTTCTGGCAGATACGATGCCTTTTATCCTGCGCAAGCACGTATATGCGGTAGCGGCGCTGGCAGGGGCGCTCGCATGTGTCAATCTCATTGACAGGAATCTGTATCTTTCGCTGGCCACGGGCACTGCGATCATCATTGTGATCAGGGTGCTGGCGACAAAGTTCTGCTGGGATCTGCCGAGACCGCTGCCGAAGGAGAAAACGGAGGGATAAAAAGATATGTGTGATGTAAAAAAGTATGAAAAGATTTACGAGGAGATAAATCGTTTGGAACCGGAGGATACGCTGCAGCTTGTGTTGGAGGCGAAGACCGAAGAGGAGCGGGATTTTTACCAGCTGATAGGGGATTTCCTGCTTCAGAAAAAGCAGAGGCAGGTAATTGAGGGGAATCTGTTTTAAATGAAAAAATATGTTTTGATAGCAGGGGTAAACGGCGCCGGAAAATCAACGCTGTACCAGACCCTTTCAGGAATAAAAAATATGCCCCGTGTGAATACAGATGAGATATTAAAAAGTTTTGGGGACTGGAAAAGCCTGGAGGATACTGTAAAGGCTGGAAAAATAGCGATAGGATTGATAGATAGGTACTTTGCGGAGGGACGGTCGTTTAATCAGGAAACGACGCTTTGCGGAAGAGCAGCGTTGAAAAATATTCGGACAGCAAAAGAAAAAGGATATTTTGTAGAAATGCATTATGTAGGTGTGGATTCGGCTGAAACGGCGAAGAAACGTGTTCGGATGCGGGTAGCGAGAGGGGGGCACGGCATAGCGGAAAGTGATATAGAACGAAGATATATCGAGAGCTTTAAAAATTTAAAACTCATTTTAGGCGAATGCGATATGACAGCGTTTTATGATAATACGGACAAGTTTAGACGATTTGCAATATTTAAGGGAGGAGAACCTGTTGTATTATCAAAAACACTTCCGGAATGGTTTCAAAGATGCGGAGTGATATCTGATGCACAGGAGGGATAAAGGATGAAATTACTGATAAAACAGCGCGTATTTTCATGGACGGATACTTATGATGTGTACGACGAATGGGAACAGCCGAAATATTTTATAAAAGCGGATTTTTTCTCATTGGGGCATCAAATCCGCGTATACGATAGAAATGACCGGGAGGTAGGATGTATCAAAGAAAAGCTTCTGTCGTTTCTCCCTGCATTTGAGGTGGAGCAAAACGGCGTGACTGTCGGTATGGTCCAGAAGCAGTTTTCTTTTTTTAAGCCGCGCTATGAGGTGGATTATAAGGGCTGGCGCGTGGAAGGCGATTATCTGGGCTGGGATTATGATGTGTATGACGGATGCAGTGTGGCAGCGCACATCAGCCAGAAGCCGCTCCACTGGGGAGATACTTATGTGATAGAATGCGCGGATGGAGAGGATGAGCTGGCATGTCTGCTGCTTGTGGTCGCAATAGACGCAGCGAACTGTAAGGATGACTAAAGGAGCTGGTTCGGATAAAAAATCTAGGCACAGATAAGGAGGAAAACGAGATGGGATTTCAGCAGGAATATGACAGATTCTGGGACGAATTTGGAACACATAAAAAGATGGTTTTGTCTACAGCACTTCATGGGATTGTGACTTCAAGGATGATGAGTATGGTTGTATTGAATAAGAATTTATATTTTCAAACAGACAGGACGTCCAGAAAGTATGCTCAGCTAAAGGGCAATAAAAATATTGCTCTCTGCATCGATAATATCCAGATAGAAGGGCTGTGCGAGGAATCGGGAATACCGGCTCAAAACAGAGAATTCTCCAGCGCATACCGGGAATATTTTCCGGAGTCTTACGACAGATATACATTGCTTGAAAATGAAAGATTGTTTGCCATAAAACCGACATTTATAGAGCGGTGGATTTATGTGGAAGGAATCCCGTATATGGAGAGCTTTGACGTTCTAAATGAAAAATATGCTCTGGAAAGATATGAAGGAGTCTGAATATGAAATATATTTTACTTTATGTTCTGGGGCAGTCTTCCGAAAGCTGTTAAAGCTGCAGGATATCATCTTCCGTTTCATGCCGGATGGTGCGTTTGGGGAAATGGGGGGGCAAAAGACGGATTTTATCAGCCTGTGCCGTTCAATGGCGGAGCTTGTCCTGATGCAGGATTCCGGGCATGAGGTAAACCGCGATGCGCCTGTCATCCTGGGAAAAGAGATAAAACGGTTTTGGGAGAGATTACAGTCATGATTTCTCCTTTTTAGGAAGGACAAAAGGAGCGGCATGAAAACATGATATCTGATAGGCGGCACGATGGGCGTTGGAAAAACAACCGTATGCCAGCTCTTAAAAAAGAAGCTTCCGAAAAGTGTATTTCTTGACGGAGACTGGTGCTGGGATTCGGCAGGCGGATGTGATAGAGAGGAGCGTTGCCAGAATCCCTCTGTATGAAGGGCTGGATACGGTCAGGATAGATACGGACGCAAAAACGGCATGGGAAGCAGCGGAGGAGATATGCCGGATAAATGCGGAGGTTTTTACATGAAAAAAGATGGAGCGGCAAAAAATTATTACGGCAGCCTGTGTACCCGGATGTACGAGATACTGCACGAAAAAGCGCCGCAGGACGAGCTGGATTTTTATCTTTCCTATGCGAAAAAAGGGAAACGGATATTAGAGGCGCTGTGCGGGAGCAGGCGTTTTTTCGTACCGTTTTATGAAAGGGGCTTTGATATCCACGGGGTCGACCTGTCGGCGGAAATGCTGGAAAAGCTGCTGGAAAAAGCGCCCGGCGCGGACGTGGTATGCGCGGATATCACGCAGTATGCGGCAAAACAGAGATTTGATTACATTTTTATCTCTTCCGGGTCGGTCTCCCTGTTTACGGACATGGAGCTGTGCAAAGCTGTTTTAAAAAAGGTGAAAGAGCTGCTTTTGCCGGGCGGAAGGTTTGTTTTTGCAGTGGAGACGATTGCGGACCGGTGTGCGGAAGACGGGGAGTACAGAGAGGATGTTTCCGTAAGGACAGAGGAGGGACTGCGGCTTTGTCTTAGAACCAGAAATCATTATGATGAAGAGAGCAGGACGCAGTTTTCTCCCGGGATTTATGAGCTGTATGACGGCGAAACGCTTTTACAGGAAGAGTTTATGGATTTTCAGACGCATCTGTACAGTTTCGGGGAGATGGAAGCGTATCTGGAGGAGGCCGGCTTTAAAGTGGAGGCTGTATATTCGGATTATTCAAAGCATGCTGCAGAGGATGACAGTTGTGAAATGTTCCTATTTGAATGTACGCACAAAAAACCCCCTACCCCACAGCGGAATTTTATGTTATGATAAAACGAGAGACCGCAAAATAATTTTAATGCGGTGCAAAACTTCTATTTTACTTTTACTAAAATGCCGCCGGGATGGCAGAATGAGAGGAATCATGGGAAACGTAAAACGGATTTATGTGGAAAAAAAGGCCGGATATGCGGTCAAGGCGCAGGAACTGAAAGAGGATCTTGTCGGATATCTGAATATGACTAAGATCGATGATGTGCGGATGTTTATTCGTTACGATGTGGAGAATATCAGTGATGATGTTTTTGAACAGGCATGCAGCACCGTATTTTCCGAACCGCCGGTTGATATTTTATATCGGGAAAGCATTGAAGTACCTGCAAACGGGCGTGTATTCAGCGTGGAATTTCTGCCGGGGCAGTTTGACCAGCGTGCGGATTCCGCAGTACAGTGCGTGCAGTTTTTAAAGGCGGAGGAAACTCCTGTCATCCGCACGGCAGTGACATACCTGATCACAGGAGATCTGACAGATGAGGAATTTGACAGGATAAAGGCTTACTGCATCAATCCGGTGGATTCCAGAGAGACGGATATGGCAAAGCCTGAGACGCTGGTGACAGAGTTTGCAGAGCCTGCGGATGTGAAGGTACTGGAAGGCTTCCGGGAGCTTGATGAGGCAGCGCTGACAGAGTTGTATGACTCTTTGGGACTTGCAATGACTCTTCAGGATTTTAAGCATATCCAGAACTATTTTGTAAATGAGGAAAAGCGCGATCCTTCCATGACGGAGATACGAGTACTGGATACTTACTGGTCCGACCACTGCCGTCACACTACGTTTTCTACAGAATTGAAAAATGTGGAATTCGGCGAGGGTTATTACCGCGCACCCATGGAAAAGACATATCAGGATTACTTAGATACACGCAAAGAGCTGTATCAGGATCGCCCTGACAAGTTCGTCTGCCTGATGGATCTGGCACTTGCAGCGATGAAGAAGCTGAGAAAAGACGGCAAGCTGGAAGATATGGAGCAGTCGGACGAGATAAACGCATGCTCAGTCATCGTGCCGGTGGAAATGGATTATGGCGATGGCCCGGTAACAGAGGAATGGCTCGTATTTTTCAAAAATGAGACACATAACCATCCGACAGAAATCGAACCGTTCGGCGGTGCGGCAACCTGTCTTGGCGGCGCAATCCGTGATCCGCTTTCCGGACGCGGATATGTATATCAGGCAATGCGCGTGACCGGCGCAGCCGATCCGACAGTTCCGGTAGCGGATACCTTAAAAGGAAAGCTTTCTCAGAAGAAGCTCGTGCGCGGCGCCGCTTCGGGATACTCCTCCTACGGTAATCAGATCGGACTGGCAACGGGCTATGTCAAAGAGGTTTATCATCCGAACTATGTGGCAAAGCGTATGGAGATAGGTGCAGTAATGGGCGCAGCTCCGAGGAGCAATGTCATTCGTGAAAATTCTGATCCGGACGATATCATCATTCTGCTGGGCGGACGTACAGGACGTGATGGCTGCGGCGGTGCGACAGGGTCCTCCAAGGTGCATACGGAAAAGAGTATTGAAACATGCGGCGCAGAGGTACAGAAGGGTAATGCGCCTACAGAGAGAAAGATTCAGCGCCTGTTCCGAAGGGAAGAGGTATCCAGGCTTATCAAAAAGTGTAATGACTTCGGAGCCGGCGGCGTTTCCGTTGCAATCGGTGAGCTGGCAGACGGTCTGGAAGTGGATTTGGATAAGGTTCCTAAGAAATATGCAGGTCTGGATGGTACGGAGCTGGCAATTTCTGAATCTCAGGAGCGTATGGCAGTCGTAGTCTCCCCGGCAGATGTGGACAAATTCCTTGGCTATGCGGAAGAAGAGAATCTGGAGGCGGTCGCAGTGGCGGTCGTGACAGAGGAGCCCCGTCTTGTATTAAAGTGGCGCGGTAAGAAGATCGTGGATATTGCACGCGCTTTCCTGGATACGAACGGTGCACATCAGGAAACAGATGTTTTCGTGGACATTCCTTCCGAAGAAGACAATTATTTCCGTCAGTATGCAGTTCCTGCTGTAGAGGAGGCTGTAAAGGCGGGCGACTATAAAAAAGCATGGACTGCCCTGCTGGCAGATTTAAATGTCTGCTCCCAGAAAGGTCTTGTGGAGATGTTTGATTCCTCTATCGGTGCGGGCAGTGTGCTGATGCCTTACGGCGGTAAGTATCAGCTGACCGAAACGCAGGCGATGGTGGCCAAGCTTCCTGTCCTGAAAGGAAAGACTGACACCGTAACGATGATGGCTTACGGTTTCGACCCGTATCTCTCTTCCTGGAGTCCCTATCACGGCGCAGTTTACGCAGTAGTGGAATCCATGGCAAGGATAGTTGCGGCGGGCGGCGATTTCTCCAAGATACGCTTTACCTTCCAGGAGTACTTCCGTCGTATGACATCCGATCCGGAGCGCTGGAGCCAGCCCTTTGCGGCGCTGTTGGGCGCATATGACGCTCAGATGGGCTTTGGTCTTCCTTCTATCGGCGGTAAAGATTCCATGTCCGGGACGTTCAATGATATTGATGTTCCGCCGACACTCGTTTCTTTTGCGGTCGATGTGGCAAAGGAGAAAAATATTGTAACGCCTGAGCTGAAAAAGGCGGGCAGCAGACTGGTACGCTTCTCTATCGAGAAGGACGGATATGACATGCCTGAGTATGAGAAGGTAATGGCGCTCTATGCCGGCATCACAAAGCTCATGGCGGACGGCGTGATACTTTCTGCATACGCACTGGACAGCTATGGAGCGGCAGCTGCTCTTTCCCGTATGGCGTTTGGTAACGGCATGGGCTTTGAGCTGGAAAAGGATGTGACTGCAGAGACTCTGTTTGCCAACGGTCTGGGTGATCTGGTTGCAGAAGTGGCAGCGGATAAGCTGGATCAGATAAACGTTCCTTATACGCTCCTTGGAACAGTTACTGAAAAGCCTGCGTTCGTATGGGGCGATACGGAGATTTCTGAAGAGGAAGCGCTGGAGACATGGAAGAAGCCTCTGGAAAAAGTATTCCCGACAAAGGCTGTAAAGGGGACAGATAAGGTGGAGACCGGGCTGTATCATGCAGACAGCATTTATGTATGCAAAAATAAGGTGGCAAAGCCGACCGTATTTATTCCGGTATTCCCCGGCACGAACTGTGAATACGACAGCACGAAGGCGTTTGAACGTGCAGGAGCAAATGTTGTGACGCGCGTCTTCAAAAATCTGAGCGCAGAGGATATTCGTTCTTCTGTAGACGCTTTTGAAAAAGAGATAGGCAAGGCTCAGATCATCATGTTCCCCGGCGGATTTTCCGCAGGCGATGAGCCGGATGGCTCCGCAAAATTCTTTGCGACAGCATTCCAGAACGAGAAGATAAAGGAAGCTGTAACAAAGCTGTTACAGGAAAGAGACGGTCTGTGCCTCGGTGTCTGCAACGGTTTCCAGGCGCTGATCAAATTAGGACTTGTGCCTTATGGCGAGATTGTCGGACAGAAGCAGGATTCCCCGACGCTGACATTTAATACGATCAACCGTCATATTTCCAAGATGGTATATACCAAGGTTGTTTCCAATAAATCCCCGTGGCTGCAGGGCGCGGAAGTCGGCAAGGTATATGTAAATCCGGCATCCCATGGCGAAGGACGTTTTGTAGCGCCGAAGGAATGGATAGACAGGCTGTTTGAAAACGGTCAGGTCGCAACCCAGTATTCCGATCCGGAAGGAAACATTTCCATGGACGAAGAGTGGAATGTAAACGGTTCCTTTGCCGCGATAGAGGGTATCACGTCTCCGGACGGTCGTATCCTTGGCAAGATGGCTCATTCCGAGCGTCGTGACAGAAGTGTTGCGGTAAACATTTACGGAGAGCAGGATTTAAAGATATTCGAGTCCGGCGTTTCTTATTTCAAATAAAACCGGGGGCTGCGCTTGTAATTGCGCAGCCCTCTTGTATTTCGGGCGGAGATGAAAAAGTCCGCCGGCGGAGGGATATGAATAAAGTAAATTATCAAGCAGAGCTGGAAAAGCTGATCAAACAGCTTCCGGACAGGCATCGGAGGCTGTTTCTGCACAGCTGCTGTGCACCATGTTCCAGCTATTGTCTGGAATACCTGAGAAAGTATTTTGACGTGACGGTTTTTTATTATAATCCGAACATCAGCTTCGGGGAGGAGTACCGGCATCGGGTAGAAGAGCTGAAAAGGCTGGTAGAGGAACTGAATGAAGATGCAGCCGGCGGCAACCCTATTGAGCTGGAAGAAGGACCATATGAGCCGGAAAGATTTTTTGAGGCCGTAAAAGGGCTGGAGGACTGTCCGGAAGGCGGCGAGAGGTGTTTTGTCTGCTATGAGCTGCGGTTGAGGGAGGCGGCAAAGCGCGCTGCGGAAGGCGGATATGATTTTTTTACAACGACGCTTACAATCAGCCCGCTAAAAAATGCGCAGAAGCTGAACGAGATAGGGCAGAGGCTGGGAGAGGAATACGGAGTGGCATGCCTGCCTTCGGATTTTAAGAAAAAGGGAGGATATCAGAGGTCAATAGAACTGAGCAGGGAACATGACCTGTACCGGCAGGATTACTGCGGCTGCGTTTTTTCCAAAAAAGAAAGGGAGCGTCAGGAGGGCGAAGGGCAGAAAACATCGCGGAATTAACATAAATCAAGTTTGAGAAGCGAAATTGATTTATGTCAATGACTTATCCGGTAAAAAAGAGTATAACATTACAGCATCTGTGTGAGGAGAAATGTTGTGATGGATACAAAAGTAAGAGAGTTTTTCAGAGAAAGATATAAGATAACCGGAGAGGAAGCTTTATCTGAGATGGAGAAGCTTACCGAATTTGTTGAGATGAAGCGGGGAGATATTTTGATGGCTCAGGGAGAAATCCCGAAAAAGGTTTTCTTTCAGATAGATGGGATCATCAGGGGCTTTTTTGTGGATGAGGACGGAAGGGATCATACGGAATGCTTTACATGGCAGTATGACCTTCCGGCAATGCCGAGCGGCGATCTTGGCTCTCCGTCGCCTCTGACGATGGAAGCGCTGACGGAGTGCACGTTGTATGCGATTCCGATAGAGCCGCTTTTCGGGCTGCTTCATCATAATGAGGAGCTGATGGAAACATATCATCGTCTTATGATCGAGTCGATGGAGCTCCATTACAGGATAAAACGGATATTTTATCAGTATGACGGTAAACAGCGTTATGAATGGTTTGAAAAAACATTCCCCAATATTCTTGAAAAAGTGAATCTGCGGTATATAGCGTCTTTCCTGAATATGACGCCGGAAACGCTCAGCCGCGTGAGAAAAGAGCTGAAGCGGGAGGCATGAACCGCGCCGGAGGGCTGTGAAAAAATGGACTTTATTTTTTCACAGCCCTTTTTGTATTGTGGCTCAAAAAAGGAATTGTGGAAAACAGAAGGAAAAGCTATACTGGAAACAGACGATAAAAGAAGAGGAGGTATCGGAAATGGGATTGATAAGGGCAGGTGCGGACAGTATAAAAGGCCTGTTCGCAGACCAGTGGAAGGAATATTTTTACTGTGACGCGATGGAGACGGACGTGCTGGCGGCAAGGGGAGTCAAACGCAGCGGAAGGTTCGGCTCGAATAAGAAGGCTTCCGATAATATTATTTCTGACGGCTCCGTTATCGCGGTCAATGAAGGGCAGTGCATGCTCATCGTAGACCAGGGGCGCGTGGCGGAGGTGTGCGACGAGCCGGGAGAATTTGTGTACGATGCTTCGGCAGAGCCGTCGTTTTTTCACGGGGACCTGGAAGAGAGCGTGGTGCGCTCCTTTGAGGAGCTGGGACGCAGGATTTCCTTCGGGGGCAGCGCAGGCAGAGACCAGCGGGTATATTTTATCAATCTGAGAGAGATTACGGGAAATAAGTACGGTACGCCGGGTCCTATCCCTTATCGGGTAGTGGACCGTAATATCGGTCTGGATATGGAGACCGGAGTCAGATGTCATGGGGAATATTCATTCCGGATAGTAGACCCTATCCTGTTTTATGCAAATGTGTGCGGAAATGTAGAGGACGTATTTTACAGGGAAGAGCTGGAAAGTCAGATGCGTTCAGAGCTTTTGACGGCGATGCAGGCTGCGTTCGCACGCATTTCGGCTCAGGGGATACGTTACTCGGAGCTGCCGGGGTATACGGTGCAGGTAGCAGACGCGCTCAATGGGGAGCTGTCTGAAAAATGGGAAAAGATACGCGGGATGCGCATCGTTTCTTTTGGGATAAATGGAGTAAAAGTACCGGAAGAGGATGAAAAACGCATCAAGGAGCTTCAGATGACGGCTGTGCTGCGCAGTCCTGCGATGGCGGCGGCTACCCTGACCGGAGCGCAGGCGGAGGCGATGAAGGCGGCGCCATCCAATACTGCGGCAGGCCCGATGATGGCGTTTGCCGGAATGAACATGGCGTCCGCAGCAGGCGGGATAAACGCACAGGAGCTGTACCGGATGGCTGGGGCACAGCCGGGCTACGGGAATGGAGAGGCACAGCCGGGGTATGGCTATGGAAATGCGGGAGCACAGCCTGTGTACAGACAATCGGGATACGGCGCTGGGCAGCAGCCTTTTGCGCCGAGCGCGGGCTGGATGTGCGGCTGCGGCGCGCATAATACCGGAAAATTCTGCAGCGAATGCGGAAGTCCCAGACCTTCTCAGGCACAGGGCGAATGGACGTGCAGCTGCGGCGCGCGCAATACCGGAAAGTTTTGCAGTGAGTGCGGGAACCCCAGGCAGGACAGAGGCTGATAAAAGGAACTGAAAGAGAACAGGGAGAGAGGCTGGATGAAGCAGGAGCAGACAAGGCAGGAAACGGATAAAAAGTGCCCGGGCTGCGGTGGAGTGATGAATTTTGACCCAAAGACGGGCGGTCTTTACTGCCCGTATTGCGGTCAGACGGAGCAGATAGGGCAGGCGGAGGCAGAAGAGCCTGCGCAGGAGTTGGATTTTGAGCAGGCTCTGGAAAAGGAAAGCTGCGAATGGGGGGCTGCAAAAAAGCTTGTGACCTGCAGCTCGTGCGGCGCTCAGACGATATACGATGAGCTTGAGATCGCAAATGAATGTCCGTATTGCGGTTCAAATCAGGTGATGGAGGAGAAGGGGGAAAAGACGCTGGCGCCCGGAGGCGTGGTCCCGTTTAAGCTTACGGCAAAGGAGGCGTCGGGCCGTTTTTCCTCATGGATAAAAAAGAAGCTGTTCTGTCCGCGCGCGGCAAAGCTCGGGGCAAAGCCGGACGCCTTTAAGGGCGTATATCTGCCATACTGGACATTTGATGCAGGCACGCGGAGCGATTATTCGGGGGAGTACGGGATAGACAGGAAGGTGCGGACACGGGATGGGGAGCGCACAGAGACCCGATGGTATCCTGTGCGCGGGACGCGCCGGGAAAAGATAGATGACCAGGCGGTCTTCGCGTCATCCCGCTATGAACGGTCGCTGATGCGTAAGGTGGAGCCGTTTTTGACACGGGAAAACAGGACGTACCGCCCGGAATATATGGCGGGATTCGGGGCGGAGCGGTATTCGGTTTCTCTGGAAGAGGGATGGGAACAGGCAAAGACTGAGATAGAAAGACGGCTTTTTGCGGAAGCGGAGGAAGAGATACGTCAAAAGCGCGGCGCAGACCATGTGCGTATCCGGCATATGGATGTTTCTTATCGGGACGTAACGTTTAAATACCTGCTTTTGCCGGTGTGGCTTTCCAGCTATCGCTATCAGGGAAAGATATATCATTTCATGGTGAACGGGCAGAGCGGAAAGGCAGGGGGTGAAACACCGGTTTCTTACATGCGTGTGGCAGTAGCCGCCGTTTTTGTGGCAGCGGTATTTTTACTGACGACAAAATACTGGGTGCTTGGCTGCGCGGCAGCTGCGGCAGCAGGCGTGCTCGCTGCAGTCTGCAGGATAAAGAATCTCTGACTTTTTTATGCGCACACTTTTTCAGAAGACGCGGTATCTGTCAAGGGAACAGGGTGATGATATCGACGGGTTCATTATCTTTTACATCGAACTGCCATATGCTGTGCCCCGGAATGCGGTGCTCAGTCATGTAAAAATGTCCGTCAAAGCCGGTGATATAATAGGGAGTGCCTCCGCCGATAAAGCTGCTGTAGATATCCTCGTAGTTTTTGGAGGAAAGGTCGGACAGATTTTTGACGCGCAGTATTGTAGCGTACGCCTGGTCGCCGGCAGCATCGGTGGAAACAGTGATATAAAACCAGTCCTGAATCCGGGTAAGCTGTATCATTCCGGCAATTTCAGGCGGGACGGGAAATCGTTCGAGTACCTTTAGATCCTTTTTGCGCGCGCGGATGATGGCGCTGTTGCCGGATACGAAATAGATATCGTCCCCGTCTATCGTAAAGGAGCGCACATAGACGCCGTCCAGTTCCGGGATGGAGAGGATTTTTTCAAGGGCGACCTGCGTACTGGATGAATCGGGGCGGAAAAAGACATAGAGCTGCCCGGTCATTGAGCTGAGCGCATAAAAGCGTTTGCTGTCTTCATCATAGCTCACATAGTGGGGACGGATGCCGATATCGGAAAATATCTGAGACATTACAAAGAGACCGTCCTTTTTTTCAAAAATAAGGATGCGGTTGTTTTCCGTATCATCCGCCAGATAGACAACGCCGTCGCCGGCGATGGTGTGCCCGCGGTTTATCTGGGATGTGAGAACATACCAATCGGACAGGGGAGCGTGCAGATCACCGGAGGTGAGTATCTGGTTGTGATAGCAGTCTACCAGAAAATAGTCCTCGCCTATCTTGGTAAGCTGTGTCGGAACGCTCAGTGTGGGCTGTGCATTTTTGGAAAGAGGGGCAGGAGCGGCGTCCGTTGATTCGGAAAAGACGAGCACGGACCGGCTGCGGCATCCGGATATCCCGAAAGAGCACATTGTAATGCAGAGGAGTGTCAGTATCAGAAAATAAAATATAAAGTTTGGCGCATTGGAAGTATGATTTTTCTTTTTCATAAAGATGAGTATATCATACGGAAGAAAATAGCGCCAGAAGGAGGAACAAATGAAAAAAATGATAAGGGAATTTAAAGAGTTTGCACTTCGCGGGAACGTGATGGATTTAGCGGTCGGCATGATCATCGGCGCAGCCTTTCAGGCAATTGTAAAATCTCTCGTTGACGATGTGATATCTCCGGTCATCGGTCTGTTTGCTAATACGGATTTAAGCTATCTTGTGCTGACGGTTGGGGAAGTGGAAATCCGCTACGGCGCCTTTTTGACGGCTGTGATCAACTTTGTGATTATGGCGGCTATCATTTTCCTGCTTGTAAAGGGAATGAATACGCTGGCGAATATCGGAAAAAAGAAGGAAAGGGAGGAGGCTGCGCAGGCTCCGGCGGTAAAAAAATGTCCGTACTGCAAAAGCGAGATAGCGGCGGATGCGCTGCGCTGCCCTCATTGCACCTCGATCTTGGAAGAAGAATAAATGGACGTCTGCGCTGGGGATAAAAATATGCGGCGGGATCGGAGCCTGAAAAACCCGGAGTTCAGCGGAAGCTGTCCTCCGGGATCTGGGTTCCCTCGGCATCCATGCGATAGCCGTCTTTCAGGACGAGCTCGGATACAGGGACGACCTGGTAGCCATTTTTTGAAAGGCCGTCTATCATTTTCGGGAGGGCGTCCGGAGTGCAGCGCGCGCCGTTGTGACAGAGGATGATAGCTCCGTTTTTGAGGCGGTCGCTGTCGAGCACGCGTTTAACGATATCGTCGGGGCCGTAGTCTTTCCAGTCCATGGAATTGACGGTCCATTGTATGGGAAAATAACCGTATCCCTTTATCGTTCGTATCGTTTCGTTATCATAATCGCCGTATGGGAGGCGAAAGAGGTTCATTTCATATTCGGTCAGGTTTTTGACGCGGCGGTGCAGGTTTTCCAGCTCCGCTTTTTTTTGTGGGACAGAAAGGGATTTCATGGAAACATAGTTTTCGCCGTAGCTGCCCAGGTCGTGTCCTGCACTGAGGATGGATTTGACAGAATCAGGGTAGGATTTTACCCAGCTTCCGGTCACAAAAAAGGTGGCGTGTACGTTTTTTTCACGAAGGATATCTAAAATCTTTTGCGTATCGGAATTCCCGAAAGCACAGTCGAAGCTTAAAGCTACTTTTTTCTGTGTTGTCTGCACGCTGTATATGGGAAGCTCAAGTCCGTTAACCGCATTGGAGGATGAGGCGGTGACCGCCTTCGGGGAGAGAATCATGCATGCGTGCAAAAAGGCCAGGATACCGAGCAGGAACAGAGCGTTCTGAAATGCAGAAGCTTTTAGGAGCGACTGGAGTGACGGCAGGATGGCGTAATGTTTCATTTTGTTCTGGACGAGTCTGAAAAAATCTTTTATCATGGAAATACCCGACAGTGTTATTATTGAAGCTTATGCGGACAGGAGAAAAAAATGATATACAGGAAGATATTTTCTCAATATAAAAAAGGAGATTTTTACAGAGAAGGAAAAAGGGAACGGATAGTGGTGATGCTGGGGGTTCTGGTCTTATTGTGTGTGATAGGATGCGCGTTTATGAGAGAGGAGCCTTTGACAGAAAGGCTGGAGATAGGAATTTTTGGAGGGGAGCAAACGGTTCAGGTATGGAGAGAGGAGCAGGATGTCTGGATTTTTTTGCCGTCTGGATCAGATGAAGCGGTATGGAGGATTCCGGAACATACAGCCCATACGTGGCAGATGAACGGGGAACAGCTGCAAAACGGGAATATACTCCGGCTGAAGGACGGAGAAAGCGCAGCCCTTACAGAAACCGGCTTTTTCGGAATAAACACATGGGAATATACGGTGCATGTTTTAAAATCGGAAAACATTGGAAGCCTGTATCTGGAAACGGAAAGCGGGACGATGGATTATATACATGAGACAAAGAGAAACAGTGAAAAGGGGTATGTGAAAATCGCAGATGCCGAGGGAAAAGAAGATTATTCCGGCAGCCTTTCAAGGATAAAGGGGCGTGGAAACTATACATGGCTGTTGGAGAAAAAGTCGTATACACTGACCTTTGAAGAGGAGACCGGGATTTTAGGAATGCCGGCGGTTGAGCAATGGGTTCTGATTGCCTGTGCGGAAGAAAATACCCATATGAGAAACCGGATGGTTTTTGAGATGATGCGGGAGGCGGGGGTGGAAAATGTCCAGCAGAGCCGTTGGGTGGATGTGTATTTGAATGGAGAGTATGCGGGCGATTATCTTCTTACCAGAAAGGTCGGGCTACCGGAAATAGCGGGAAACGGGGAGTGGATGGCAGAAATTGATGCCTACTGGCAGGAGGAAGAAGCCGTTGGATTTATTACAGGAGAAGGGGAAGAGGTAGCGATAATAGAGCCGAAAAATGCTTCTGCAGAAAAGCAAAAAGAAATTGCAGACGTATTTGAAAAGATAGAAGATGAGCTGGATATACCGGATGAAAAATCGGCATACAGGTCAAATTGGAGAGAGGTTCTGGACGAAGAAAGCATGGTGAAAAAATATCTGTTGGATGAACTCGCCAAATGTCCAGACGGATTTAATGGGAGTAATTACTGTTATCTGAAAAATGACAGGCTTTATTTTGGGGCGCCGTGGGATTATGAATTTGCATTTGGAAATCAGCCGGATGGTTATTCAGAGCTTGAATTGCCGGATGGATTGTATCATCAGCATGAAACCGTATGGTACAGAAGGCTGTGCCGGGATAAAAATTTTATGGAGGAAGTAAGAGCGGAGTATGCGGGCTTTTTCAGACCGTATCTGGAAAACGCGGTTTACGGGATGCTGGATGGATGGGCAGAGGAAATCAGAAAATCCATGAAAATGGATACGGTGCGCTGGGGAAGGATGGAGGATGATTTTGAACATGAAATGAGCGACCTAAAGGGCTTCATCACAGACAGGTTATCGTATCTGGATAAAGAATGGCTGGGGATAGGGGACGGTTCGACAGGCACTTACCATACGCTTACATTGATGAATGGAGATACGGTGGAGCAGATTTATCATATCCGCAGAGGTTCCTGTGTCGAACCGGAGATGCTGGAGCGGGATAGTGATGATTTTCAGGGATGGTTCGAGGATGCAGAGTGTACCCGGAAGGAAGCGGTTTCAGAAAAACCTCTGGCGGCTGATGTAGTGTTGTATTCAAAATATTCCGGTATATCAGCCAGAAAAAGGCTGTTGGTGGGAATGATACCGCTTGCAGTTTTAGGGTTCATCCTTACTGGCTGGGTAATATACACTCTCAGACAGGAGAGAAAATGATGTTTCACAAAATTTTCATGATTGTCCGGGCGATTTTCTGATAAGATGATAGTAACCTGGAAAAGGGAAAGAGAGACAAAGGAGACGAAAGACAATGTTTTCCTATATTTTATTTGATCTGGACGGAACGCTCAGCGACCCAAAGCAGGGAATATGCGGAAGCGTACAGTATGCGTTAAAGAGTTTTGGGATAGAGGAGCCGGATATTGACCGGCTGGAGCCTTTTATCGGGCCGCCGCTGCGCGACAGCTTTATGAAATATTACGGATTTACGCCGGAACAGGCGGAAGAGGCTGTTGCAAAGTATCGGGAGCGTTTTTCAGTGACCGGAAAATATGAAAATACACTTTATCCGGGCATTGCGCCGCTTTTGCATGATCTTGTGCGGGCGGGAGCGAAGCTTGCGATAGCGTCCAGCAAGCCGACAGTTTATGTGGAGGATATTCTCGTTCATTTTGGGATACGACAGTATTTTGATATTGTGGTAGGAAGCGAGCTGGACGGGACGCGGGACCGAAAGGAAGAGGTGGTTGATGAAGCCCTCAGGCAGCTGGATGAAAAATATGGTGCAAAGCCGTGTGAGGTCGTGATGGTCGGGGACAGGTGCTTTGATGTTGAGGGGGCGAAGGCAGCAGGGACGCGTAGCGTTGCGGTAACATATGGATACGCGCAGCCGGGAGAGCTGGAGCAGGCAGGGGCAGATATTATCGTGCGTGATGTGGAAGGCCTCAGACAGGTGCTGATGGGAGGCGCAGGTCAAAACAGCGGGCAGAGCGCAGGACAGGATGCCCGGACGGGAGAAGGCTGGCAGAATGCGGGACAGATTCCGCCGGTCGGGAGCAGCAGCCGGTATCGCAGCAGCGCACGGTACTCTGCCGGGCGGAACAGCGCAGCGGGCACATGGCAGAATGCCGGTCAGGGAGCCGGGCAAAATGCAGGACAGCATAGCAGAATGTCAGGCAGCAGCCAAAGGTCTGATAAAATGCGGGATTTTTGGAAAGCAATCGGCGTGAGCGCTCTGGCGATGGGGACTTATTATCTGGTGAGTATCGCTATCAGCACAGGAGTATTGCTGATGTCAATGCTGATGACGCCTGTACTGGATGTGTTTGGGATTGGAGCCAGGGAGAACACCTATAATCTGTGGATGAATCTGGCGAATGCGCTGGCAACGGCAGGAGCCTTTGCAGCATGCTTTGGGATTTGGCATAAACAGATGAATTTTAAAGCAAAAAGAAGCATCGACGGGCTGTCTCTCGTGCCGATGGCAATTCTTGCCGCAGCGTCGGCGGTCGGGATGAACGGGCTGCTGAATCTGATAGAGCTGTACCGCTTTTCTCCTACTTTTCAGGAGATTTCAGAAATCCAGTTTGATACACCGGTCTGGCTTGGAATCATTTCTTACGGTATTTTGGCTCCGCTGGGGGAAGAGGTCGTATTCAGAGGTGTTGTATATGGTCAGTTTAAGAAAGTAATGAAGGTTCCGATTGCTATTGTTCTTTCCGGTCTGGCATTCGGGCTGTTTCACGGCAACCTTGTGCAGGCGGTGTATGCAACGGTCATCGGTATCCTGCTGGCTCTTGTATATGAGCTTTACGGAACGCTGATCGCACCGATGGTATTCCATGGGATAGCGAATTTGTTTGTATATATCATGCTTGATCTGACGAGCTTCGGAGGAGCGTTCCTGACGCCCGCAGCGTGCATTATTTTCCTTGCGCTTTCGGCAGTCAGCGTTGTTCTGATGTGCAAATTGCAGAAAAAACAGGAATAGAGTAAAAAAGTGTGCGCCTTGGCGCACACTTTTTTAGGTTAATGTATGCCGGAAGGTACACTTTTTCAGGCATAAAAGCTATCCAGAATGTCGATAACCGTTTTTAATTCCTCTTTGGAAAGAATGGAAACGGGTTCATCATTTAAAACGCAGTCTGCGAAATAGCGTATCTCATTGTAATAAGCATCGCTGGACGGAAGGTTGATGCCGTTTTCCAGACCGGTCTGAGGGGAAGACTCAAGAACATTTCCGTTTTCTTCATATACTTTTAAAATATTATTTTCATAGGTTACAAGGGCGTGCTCGAACTGGAAACGGTAGCCGGCGGCAAAAGGCGAGGAACCTTTGAACCATGCCGCTTCTGCGGAAATGAAGAAATCGTCGTATTCATAGACGGCATGAATGTAGTCCTGACCTTCCGAGCGTCCTTCGTGTCGGATGACATTTTTGGGCGCGCCAAAGGTATAAATGAGAAAATCAAGGTCGTGGATATGCAGGTCATAGGGGACAAGACCGCTTCTGTTAATGTCTGTCATCCAGTTGTCCCAGCTCCATTTCGGCGTGCTGCCAAGACGGGACATGGAGCCGCTCAGCAGCCGCCCGTATGTCTGCTCCTGATACAGCTTTCGCAGATATGTATACTGATCCCAGAAACGTATCACGTGGGCTACCATGAACTTTGCATGGTGCTTTTGAGCGGTTTCATAAATGAGATCCACGTCGTCTTTGCAGAGGGAAATGGGTTTTTCTACGAGTACGTTGATGCCGCGCTCCAGCGCCTTGATCGCATGGGAGGCATGGAGGAAGGTGGGCAGGCAGATATCGACGATGTCCAGCTCCTCGCTGGAGAGCATTTCATCAAAATCAGTGTAGCAGGTAGCTCCTGTTTTTTCGGCGGGAGCTGTCATCTGTTCGGGGCGGATATCGCAGAGCGCGGTAATCTTTGCCTCCGGGATGTTGAGCCAGCCGTTTATGTGTGCGCCGCTTATGCCGCCGACGCCGAGGATTCCGATTTTAAGCATGATTTTGACCTCCTTATAAATTGGAAATAATGCCGTTCAGGTAGACGATGGATTCACGAATATCTATCATCTGTTGTTCTCCGGTAATCTCGCGTTCTATGGTGACAGGGCCGTCATAACCGAGCTCTTTAAGTTTTTTGAAAAAGGCGGGAAAATCTACTTTTCCGGTGCCGAGCCTGACTTCCCGGCCGAGATCGTGACCGTTTGTAGGATAAAAGCCGTCTTTTGCGTGGATATTTCTCACAAAGTGTCCGAAGACATCAAGAGCGTCCACGGGGTTGGCTTTGCCGTATAGGATGAGATTGGCGGTGTCAAGATTGACGCCGAGATTGTCGGTGCCGATGTCCTCAAAGGCACGCAGCATGGCTACGGGGGTTTCCTGACCGGTTTCAAAAAGCAGGTATTGACTGTTTTCCTTTAAGTGTTCTGCGACTGTGCGGAGTGCGGAGATAAAGCCGGGATAGTTGGGATCGTGCGGGTTTTCCGGGATGAAGCCCATGTGGCTGACAACGTCCGTCACGCCGAGGAGCTTTGCAAAATCGGCGCCGTCCATCAGGTTTTTCATCCGCTCGAAGCGGTAGGTGACGGGAACGAGCCCGAGCGTTTCCTGACCATCGTAAAAATCCCACACGCGAGGGCCGGTCCAGCCGCACCAGAAGGCGCTGATAACGACGTCATATTTTTGGGCCGCGCTGCGTATCACCTCTGCATCTTCGGTAGTCCAGAGAGCTGGATTCCACGATACGAGCTGGCAGGCGTGGATGTTTTCCGAAGCGAGCCGGGCAAACTGTTCCGGCATTTTTTCCTTTTCGATATGTCCGACACATATTCCTATCTGCATAATAACCTCCTGTTGAAAAGTTTTTCTGTTACCTTTATCATAAAAGAAAAGGATGGAAAAGACATCATGCAAATTTGCTTCAAAATCGCACGATTTTGACTTTTGGAGGGGGAGGCTGGCATGAACGGATTATTTGAAACGACCGCTGTGGAATACGAGCATCTGCCGGTCAAGATTTTAAAGACGATGTGCAGGGCGTATGAGACATGCGTGTGTCCGCACTGGCATGACAGGGTTGAAATCTTATATGTGGAAAAGGGCAGCCTTGAGGTAGTCTGCGCCAACAAAAAGGCAAGGATAGAGCAGGGAGAGGCATTTTTTGTCCATCCCCGGCAGCCCCATGCGGCGACTGCAGGAGAGCAGGGCGTCATATACCGGGCAGTGATGTTTGAGCTGGCCGGCTGGGCAGAGCAGAGGGGAGAGGGAGAGGATGTGGCAGCCCTTCTTCTTTCTGGAAATATCCGCTTTCAGAATCGTATTGTAAAAAGAGAACTGACCGGACTTTTGCGCCGCATCTGCAAAGAATACGACGGGAGGGGAGCGGGTAAGGGGCTGATATTAAAAGGGATGGTTTATGAATTTCTGGGAGGGATGCTCCGGTGGCAGCAGGATACTTCGTTTGTGCCGGAGGCGGTAGACGACCGTTTTGAGCAGGCACTGGACTATCTGAACAGTCATTATACGGAGGAAATATCCACCCGTCAGGTCGCACAGAGATTTTCTTATGAGGAATCGTATTTCTGTCGGAAATTCAGAAAGAGGCTGGGGCTGTCCGTTGTGGAATATATCAGGATACTGCGGCTGGAAATGTCATGTATGCTGTTGGCGACAGGAGGGGGAAACATCGCAGAGGTGGGAGAGCAGTGCGGATATTCTGATGCGAACTATTTTATACGGTGCTTTAAGGAGCGGTATGGGGTAACGCCGGCAGTGTTCCGGAAGGAACGCGAAAGAGGGAAGATATGAGCGGGGAATAAGGAAAGGAGCAGATGTGCCAGAAGGGAGGCGCGTCTGCTCCTGAAATTTTGCAAATAATTCTTTAATTCGTATTTATATTAACATAAAATTGGCAAAAAGTCAAGTCTTGTATTGGATTCAAAGCGATACTATACTAGCTTTTATTAAAAATGAACGGAGGCAAAGAGATGGGGGAGCAGAACTGGCTTGATAGGATGAATGAGCGGATGTGGATGGAGGCGCTTCAGGAGACGAACCGATATGCGCAGAAATATGGTCTGAGGCTGTCGGAAGCAGATGCGGAAATGCTACTTGCGGAAAAGAAGCGCATCCTGAAAAATGAGGGGAGGGTTGAGCTCGGGGAGAGCATCCTGCCGCGGCTCATTTATACCTTTTGTGATTCTTCTTTTATTTCCCAGGATAATTATACCGCTGTGCTGACGCGGCTGCAGGAAATTTTTTTTGAATATAAAAATGAAATGCAGGATGAGATCACAGACGAGGAGCTGTTAAATTTCATGAAGGAACAGTTCGAGGGGAGCTGCTTCGGCGATCTGGATTATCTGGAGGGCACCTGTCTGGAAATTTTCGGGGAGGCGATACGGGCAGGCTACAGGGGCTATCAGCCGGCGCGGGGAAAGGGGGAGTTTGAAAAGATGGATATCGTACAGAGGTGGGACAGGGAATTATATATACAGGCGCTGCAGGAATTTTTCGGGTGAGCAGAGGAAGGGGCGGGCATGGAGGTAAACATGAGATACGGGCTGGAAGAGCTGATGCCGGTCGTTTTTGAGCTGGCAAAAAAATACGCGGGCTGCGACAGTACGTCGCTTGGTTATGAAAAGATGCAGGAGCTGATGGAGGGAGTGATTTATTGTCTGGAGGAATGCGGGAGCTTTTATGAAAACGGCCTGATGGGAAAGAAGATGTCTGTTTCGGAGCAGTACAGGGAAGGCAGCCGGATGGTCTTTGAAAAAACAGAAAGGATTCTGCAGATTTACAACAGGCTCGTGGAAGACTTTGATGATTATAATGTCAGATGTCTGCACGATACGGTAAAAAAGGGGATACCGGAATTCCTGCGATGGTATGACCCGAAATATTTTCCGCAGAACACGGTCGTCATGCGGGATTATCCTGTTTTAAAAGACTGTGGCAGGCTGTGCGGGGCGGATGCCGTATATGAATTTATCCGTGATATTGAGACAGAGCAGCGTTTTCTCGGACGGCTGGACAGAGAGTATGTCATATCGGTCTTAAAAACGTCCGTGCCCGGATATGAAAATATGATGGAAAATATATGCAGTATGGTTCTTATGAATCTGCTCGGGTATATCGGGGCGGGAAAGTCCCCGGGAAACGGGAGATTTTCACAGGAGGATTACAGGAAGCTGGAAGCGGTATTCGGGTCGGATGAGGAAGAAAAGACAGAAAAGCTGCTGCGGGAGATGTTGCGGGAAATAACAGACAGGATATATGGCGGAGACAGGGAGATATATGAGTATCTTTCCGGGGATATAAAAAATCTGGCGGCGCGTATTGAAGCTGCCGCCAGATACGGGAATCTGGACCGGATATTTAAAAGCGTTCCCTGAAAAGCTGATTACAGCATCTGCACGCCGCGTTCCAGCGCCGCTCTGCGGGTCTCGTCAGGCCAGATGGAACACTGAACCTCGCCGATGTGGGCTTTGCGCAGGAAAAACATACAGATACGGGACTGTCCGATACCGCCTCCGATGGTATAGGGCAGTTCTTCGTTCAGGATGGCTTTCTGGAAGGGCAGGGTGGCGCGTTCGGGACAGCCTGCCTTTTCAAGCTGGGACAAAAGCGCCTCACGGTCTACGCGGATACCCATGGAGGACAATTCCAGTGCGATATCCAGAATAGGATAATATACGAGGATATCGGCGTTTAATGCCCAGTCATCATAGTCGGGGGCACGTCCGTCATGGGGCTCGCCGTTTGAGAGCTTATCGCCTATCTGCATGAGGCAGACCGCACCCATTTCCCTGGTTATCAGATATTCGCGTTCCTTGGGCGTCTTATCCGGGAAACGGTCGGCAAGCTCCTGCGTGGTGATAAAAAAGATTTCGCGGGGAAGTATTTCCTCAATGTAATCGTACTGGATAGCCATGTACATTTCAGTTTTGCGGAGCGCCTTATACACATCGCGGACGGTCTCCTTGAGCGTTTCCAGATTGCGGTCTTTTTTGTCAATGACCTTTTCCCAGTCCCACTGGTCTACGAAGATGGAATGGATGTTGTCGGTAGTCTCATCCCGGCGTATCGCATTCATGTCCGTATAAAGTCCTTCGCCGACTGAAAAGCCGTATTCCTTTAAGGCATAGCGCTTCCATTTTGCGAGTGACTGGACGACTTCAACGCGGTAGTCTTCCTGTTCCTTGATGCCAAAGGATACCGGGCGCTCATAGCCGTTTAAGTTATCGTTCATGCCGGAAGCAGGGTCGACGAACAGCGGCGCGGAGACGCGCAGAAGGTTCAGGTGTTTGATAAGGAGACTTTGAAAAAAGTCCTTTACTGTTTTGATACCGATCTGGGTATCGTGCAGGTTCAGGGCGGAAGCATATCCGTCCGGGATGAATAAGTGTTCCATAGATTCCTCCGTTCGGGAGCGCCTTGTGCGCTCCGCTTTTTAGGGGTTGACGGGTTGCGGAAAAACATGGTCATGCACGCTTGCACGAAAGGCGGTCATTGCCTGGCGGCATTTGTGTCCGGCGCAGACCTGCGCCTTTTTCGCCGGTGCAGGAAACATACGGCAAAAAAGACGGCGATGCTCATCAGGCTGACGATAATGCCTGCGGTAAGTCCTGCAGGGCGGTAGCTCAATTCTATCGTATGGCTGCCTTCTGTCAGACAGACGGAAAGGAACGTATCGTCATAGGCTTCATGCTCGGTGACCTGACCATTCACTTTGAGCGTCCAGCCCGGTTCATCCGGAATGGAAAGCACGAGCTGCCCGGGCTGTGTCACATCGATATGGCCGTTTACATGAGCGGAATCCCAGGAATCCACGGCAAACGGCTGTTGGGAAAGCGTGTCCAGAACCTGAGCGAGTACTGCTTCATCCAGCATCATGACCGTGGCGTCCAGAGCCTGTTCTTCTTTGTCAGAAAGAGTGACGGTTTCTCCGGCAGGATGCCGTCCAAGGTCGAGGATGTAGTCATATTTGACTTTTTTAAAGGTTTTGGTCAGGCTTGCGGAATCAAGGGAAATTGTATCTGCCTTGCGGTTTTTGGTGTAGGCGTAATAATGTCCCTCTTCTTTTGCAGTAAAAGAGGTCTTCTGATCCGATGTATCGGAAACGACCGGTTTAAACAGAGGCGAAGAGGCGCCGAGGGAGTATGCCATCTGGTTCTGAAGGTCGAGCGGGTCGGAAGAAGAGGCTTCCAGCTCGGAGGAGGAAAGGTTCCAGCCGTCCTTCAGCAAAAATCCTGCGGGCAGGGTGTAGTTGCATTTGTATAAATATACGTCGTCCTGCTGACCGATCAGGGTGTACAGATCAGGGTCCTCATTGTCCGCTCTGGAAAACATATAGCGGACATTCAGAAGGGCGGAGGTGAAGGGCGTCTGCCCGTCAAAGCAGTAAAAGACCTTGCTCTCGCTCATTCCCATCCGGTCATACCAGCTTTCTACGGCAGCATTTGCAGTGGAAGAAAACAGGGATGCGGTGGGATAGCCTGCCAGCGCGCCGTCGTTTTTGGTGACGCGGCTGAACTTTTCAAAACGGTAAAAGTCCGTGTCCTCCTGCATCGTGCGCTCCGCCAACGTCTGATAGGCGGGAAGCGGGTCCAAGTAGCTTGACCGGCTTGTGGTGGAAACGCTCGTATACGCCATATTGAAGGTAGCCTCAAAGGCGACGCATGCCAGCGTGAAAATGGAGATCAGCCTCATTGCCAAAGCGTTTGAGCGATATTTTTCCCGGCAGTACAAAAGCAGAGCATAGAGGGCGACGAGCGCGCCTGTGAGCAGGAAAATGCCGGTGGAAAAGGCATCGTTGTCCACGAGCTTCTGTGCCAGGAGCAGATAGGCAAGCCCGAGACCCGTGCAGGCAAGAAGCTCTTTTGCCGAAAAGCCCTTATGGCGGTATACCGCTTCAAAGCACATGGTCAGCACGAGCAGGATGTACAAAAAGGACTGACGCGCCGGAAGCGAATCCGGGTAATTTAAGCCGTGCCAGATGAAATTTAAATTGTTCACAGAAAAGCTGATGATGAAAAAGGCGCACAGCAAAAGTTTTCCGACTTTCTCCTTTAACCGGATATTACGGTTTGCCGCATAGAGCGGGATAAGGAAGAAGATAGCGCTGGAGCAGAAGATATTGGGCCAGTGGTCGAGTCCGGTCTCTCTCTGGACGCCGGCGGCATGCCGCGCTATCACATCGAAGAAGGAGAAGTACCAGGTGACTTTTTTGGGAAAGTTCACATCGGAAAATTCGGTCGCAGTCAGCGCGGCGGCTTCGGGGATAAGGATTACGGAAGCCATGCCTGCGGCGAGCAGCGAATAGAAGGCGAAGCGTCCCACCGCACCACCGAGCCTTTTAAAGAAGGCTTTCCATCCGTCCTCCCCGTACAGCTCCGGCACGAGGACAAGGGCGTACAGGCACAAAAAGAGGCATACCATGATGGAAAGATAGTAGTTGGACAGGATGCACAGCCCGAGGGTGACGCAGTAAAGCCCGCTCTTTTTTTCGCGGACAAGGCGTTCCAGGCCGAGCACGATGAGCGGCGCGAGCACGAGCGTGTCCATCCACATTACGTTCCAGTTATAGGCGGCAACAAAGCCGCTCATCGCGTAGAAAGTTGCAAAAAAGAGGATGGAGAGCTGTTTTGTCTGGAATTTTTCTTTCAGATACCAGGCAAAGGTAAAACCGCACAGACCTATCTTGAACACGACCATATAGCTCATGAACTCGATGAGGAACTGCTGAGGGACAAGGAGCATCAGCCAGTTAAAAGGGCTGGCGCTGTAATAGCCGTAGAGGGCAAGATAGTTGGAGCCCATGCCGATGCGCCACGAATGGTAGAGCGGCTCACCGTCCTTGACTTTCCGGAGAAATTCCTCAAGAAAAGGGACGTACTGATGATACATGTCAGAGTGCATAAAGCTGCCGTCGCCAAAGGGATAGATACCGTTGCCGATAAAGATGGCGAGCATGGCGAGGAAAGGCAGCAGGAAGGAATAAATACAGATTTTATTATCTGCAAAAAATTTTTTCATAGGGTGGATACTCCTTTAAGAGTTCAGTCAAAAAGCTGATGATACTGGAATGTCTTGTACTCGCGCAAAAGTTCATCCTGGTCGTCGGCAGAGGAAAAAGTTCCGTCGGATAAGGAAACATGGTTTGCAGAGATAACGGGCGCCTGCTTTTCCAGCTCTGAAAGAAAGCTGAAATATCCCGGCTTGGGAAGCCCGGCGGCATCCAGCGTTCTGGAGGCAAGATAATTCGCACTGATATTCAGACCGCTTTCCTCCTCGATATCATAGTTGGCCCAGATGAAGAAAGGAACCTGATACCGAAGCGCTTCTTCCTCTGTAGAAAGGGAAGAGGAGGAAGTGCCGTTTAACTTCAATACCGGATTCACAACGGAATCGGTGGGCTGGTGATCTCCGAAAAAGACGATGACCGTGTCCTCTTCTTCCTTTGCAAAATAATCTACGAGCCTTTCGGTCGCTTGGTCGGACAGCTTCATGAGCGACAGATAGGCGGAGAGAACTTCAGAATCGGAGCCGTTTACCGTGATATCGGGAGAAAAGTTGTCGTAATCTGCCCAGTCGTTATAGGAGGAGTGGTTCTGCATCGTGACGTTGAATAAAAACAGCGGCTCCCCGGGCTTCTTCTGTTCATATATCTGAATGATTTTTTCATAATCCGCCTCATCGCCCACATATTTGCGGATGACATCGGAATCCTTATAAAACTCCTCGAAATACATTTCGTCAAAGCCCATCAGGGGATATACCTTGTTACGGTCCCATCCGGTGGCACGGTAGGGGTGCATTGCCACGGTCCTGTAGCCGAAACCGGACAGCCATGACGCCATTGAGGGCGTTTCGTTTTTGATATACTGCTGATAGGGGATGCTCCCGTATGGCAGAAATGCCATGGAATTTCCCGTAAGATATTCAAATTCGGTATTTGCCGTGTTGCCGCCCTTGACGGATACATTTAAAAAGCCGGAAACGGTATCCTCTGCCCCGTCCAGAAGACTGTGGACAAAGGGCATATAATCCTCGTTTGTTGTGAATTCTCCGAGGACAGCAGGGTCGGAAAACGCCTCGTTCATGACAACAATGATGTTCGGCGTATTTGCGGGAGTCCCGGCAGTCTCATAGGAAGCGAGCGCTTCCCGGGCATCCTTTTCATTGTAGCCGGAAGGCTTTTCGACGGACATGTATTGAAGCTCCATCAGAAATGCCGTAACGGTTCCGTTTTTGAACTGGATGGTGGTCGGCGTGAAAAGCTTATCATAAAGACGAAGCTTTTTCTGAACGAAATCTTCGTTATGCAGCATTTTCGTATAGCCAAAGCATAAAAGCCCTGTTACGAGGCAGAGCGCTGTCCGGGCGATTATAACGCGGCGGCGCTTTGCGGGGGTGCGTTCCGGGGTGTCGGCTTTCGGGGCTGATCCGGCAGTGGCTTCTTTTTTCAGGGCACGGCGGCTTTTGAACGGACCGCGTGATCGCGCGTGTGGTAGGGGAACGTCATCCAGGCGGGGCGTTCGGTGGCGGCGAGCAGCACGAGCAGCCCGATGAGCGCGGTGAGAGCGTCTTTGTCCAGCCTGTATTCATAATTGTCTGCCACGCTCGCAGCCGTGCCGATGGAGAGAATGTCCCATGGCTGGATGGGCGCGCCCCTGAACTCTAGCACGAAATAGTTCGCAAGGCCGTAAACGGCACAGAATGCGGTCTGGATACCGAGCGCGCGGCTGACCCGTCCTGTGAGTCCAAATAAAAAAAGCGCCGAAAACCAGAACAGCGCTACGTTCATCCACTGCACATAGGGCTTCATTGTTTGAAAAGGATCATGAGAAAACCACTCCAGAAGCCAGAAATTGAGTACTGGAATGATAATAAGGAAGAGATAGGGCACGCATTTTTTTGCCCTGTCGGTCCATTTTTGCATAAAAAACCTTCTTTCTTTCACTTTTCAGGTATTTTTCCCTCTGTTTTGTGAGGGAAACCTTGTTTCCTAATAATAGTCATGACTTTAAGGGATGTCAAGGGAGGATTCCGCATATATATGAAAAAAGGAATCAGCCTTTCGTTTTTCTTAATAAAGTTTATATGGGAAAAGACGGGAGCCTGTGATACAATAAAAAAACTGGAGGAGATGAGTACATGGAGGATAAAAAGAAAGACCTGATACCGGTCGCGGCCATCGCACTGTTTTTAGTCATCATCATTATTTTATGCGTGGTGCGCCTGCAGGAGAGGCGTGCGGACGTAAATGGCGGAGCAGAGGCGACCCGGAGCACAGAGACTGTGACACAGACTTTGGAAACGGAGAGCAGAGAAGAGGCCGCAGCCCGGGAAACGCAGGCAGGAACTGAGCAGAGCGCAGCTTTGGAGAGCGCAGCGGAGACAGAGACCGGAAAAAAGGAATCCCAGATACCGTCAGGAAAGCCCAAAGCTGAGAAGAAGCCGGGAATGGCCGTGCGGACTATCAGCGGAAACGACCCGCTGGCAGGAGCAGACAGCGCTAATAAAAGCAATGAACAGATGCTTCTGGAGATGGCTGCATACTGGGAGCAGGACAACATGGCGGCAGTGGAGGATCTGGCGATGCTGGCATGGTATATGAAGATGTCAGCGAGCATTGCTGACGAGGATACATTCTATTATTATGGAGAACGTAACGATCAGGGACAGCCGCAGGGAAAAGGAATCGCGTGCTATACGGACAATGCCTATTATTATGGGGAATGGGAAGGCGGAAGACGTTCCGGACAGGGCGAGTGGGTCCGTTATTATGTTTATTATGATGACGATACCGATTCTGACAGGGCATACAGACTGCATATGTATATGGGAGAATGGGCAAATGATATGCCAAACGGTGAGGGACAGGAGCACTATGAGCTGGATATGGCAAAGGCTTCCAGAAAAGAGCGTTACATCCAGAATGTGATAGGAACGTTCCGGAATGGGCTTTACAGCGGGGAGATGTATCTGACTACATTGAACTGGGACGGCAATCAGGAAGAATGGAACGGCGTGGCGGACAGCGGTATATGGAGCCCTTACGGAGCGGCTACGAATGCAAAAGAGGTGCCTGTCTGCCGTGACGTGGATGATGACAACAACTATATGTGGATATCGGTGCGTGACAATAAGGAACAGGGGATAGGTGAGCTGCTTCCGTAAAATAGCTTTGTATCGGCGTTTGCCGCAGACCATCGCAACAGCGCAAATTTCAGAAGTTCCCGGTTGAACAGAACCGGTCGGTATGGTACAATGCAGAAAGATACCGACCGGAAAGGTCAACATACGCGGGGATGAGACACAGATGAATGATAAGTTTTTTGATTTGAAACAGGAAAAGCAGGACCGGATGATAAACGCGGCTCTCAAGATATTTTCCCGTAAAGGCTACAAGCATGCCAGTACGGACGATATCGTAAAGGAGGCGGGTATCAGCAAGGGGCTGCTTTTTCATTATTTTGGGAGCAAAATAGGACTGTACAATTTTCTGTTCGATTACAGTGCGCGCTTTATGCTGCTGGAGCTGTCAAGGGAGATAAAGCGTTCCGAGACGAATTATTTTGCGCTGGTAAAGCAGATGGAGCGGGCGAGGATGCAGGTAATGAAGCTGTACCCGTACATGCAGAAATTTTTAAACGGGGCGATGCGTGAGGAATGTCTGGAGGCTGTGACGCAGATAGCGGACAAGCGCAGCGACTACATGGAGAAGATGCGTGCTTATAATATGCAGGCGGATTACAGTATGTTTGCCCCGTACGGGGATGCCGACCATATGGTAAGACTGGTGCGTTATACGATAGACGGTATCACGGAGGATATGACGTGCCGTTATGATTTTACGCCGGAGCGGCTGTATCATGAAATCTGTGTCTATGTGGATATGCTGGAAAAGATGACGGCAAGGTAAGGAGGTTATCATGAAAGAGAAGCTGTATACGATTCCTTTAAACGATGCGGTGAACGCGGATGACGAATGCCCGTTTTGCTATATTGAGCGGAATGTGGAGCAGGACCTGATGGATTTTGTGCTCGGCTCCTGCGCTTCCTATATGGAGAGTGACGTGCGCGAGGATACTGACAAAGAGGGCTTTTGCCGGGTACATATGAAAAAAATGTTCGATTACGGCAATACGCTCGGAAACGGCTGGATTTTAAAGACGTATTATAAAAAGCTTTTAAAGGAAATGGAAAGTGAATTCGCCCATTTCAAGCCCGGAAAGCAATCGATGGCAGATAAGCTGCGCAGGGTGACAAGCCAGAATGCAATAGGGGTCTGGACTGCTAAAAAAGAAGAGAGCTGTTATATCTGCGACCGCTTTAAAAAGGAATATCCCCGTTATCTGGATACGTTCTTTTATTTGTATGAAAATGATCCTGCCTTTGCAGAAAAGATAAAAAAAGGCAAAGGCTTCTGCCTGCATCATTTCGGAGAGCTGTGCAGCCATGCGGACACAAAGCTGTCGGATAAGGAAAAAGTGACGTTTTTCCCTGAGATATTCGAGGTGATGAAGCGCAATATGGAGCGTATGAGCGCGGATGTGGACTGGCTCATTGAGAAGTTTGACTATCTGAACAAGGATGCGGACTGGAAAAATTCCAAAGATGCGGTACAGCGGGGGATGCAGAAGCTGCGCGGCGGCTATCCTGCCGATCCTGTTTACAAAATGAATAAATAAATACAAACACACGACGGAGGAGATTATGAGTGATTCAAAAGAAACAAAAGTGGTAGACCACGACTATTCGCTGATGCCCGTGCCGAAATTTGCGCGGCGGCGTTTCCTGACGATGTTCATGATAATGCTCGGATTTACATTTTTTTCTGCGAGCATGTGGACGGGGCAGCAGCTTGGCGACAGCATGGATCTGCCGGGATTTATCGGGGCACTGGTGCTTGGCGGCGTGATTTTGGCAGTCTATACCGGATCGCTTGCCTATGTGGGCGCCAAGACCGGTCTTTCACTTGACCTTTTAGCGCAGCATTCCTTTGGGGCAAAGGGGTCGTATCTGCCGTCTATCCTCATCAGCTTTACGCAGATAGGCTGGTTCGGGGTAGGCGTGGCGATGTTCGCTATCCCGGTCGCAAAGCTTATCGACCCTGAAAATGTGTGGCTTCCTTATGTACTCGTGCTGGTCGCAGGGGCGTGCATGATGGCTTCCGCGTTTTTCGGGATTAAAGCGATGACTATCGTAAGCTACGTTTCCGTTCCGCTTATCGCCATCCTCGGAATCACGGCGATGGTGATGGCGGTACGCACGGGAGATGTGCCGTTAGCGGAGAAATTTGCGGAAAGCCAGAGGATGAGCGTTATTACGGGAGCCGGTCTGGTGATAGGTTCCTTTGTCAGCGGCGGTACGGCGACGCCGAACTTTGCCCGCTTTGCGAGAAATGCGGTGCAGTCGGTCATCGTGACGGTCGTTGCCTTTTTGATAGGAAACAGCCTGATGTTCTGTTTCGGGGCATTCAGCGGCGTCTATGTCGGCGGAAATGATATTTTTGAAGTTATGGTGGCGTTGAACCTGACGTTTTTTGCAATCGTTGTCCTGGGGCTGAATATCTGGACGACCAACGACAACGCCCTTTATACGGCAGGACTCGGACTGGCGAACATCACGAAGATACGCAAGCGTCCGATGGTCATGATATCCGGCGTTTTGGGTACGGTAAGCGCTATCTGGCTCTATAACAATTTTGTGGGCTGGCTGAATATTTTGAACTGCACGCTGCCTCCGGTCGGCATGATAATCGTTATCGATTACTTTTTCCATAAAAAAGAGTATGAGCAGTGGGATGTGATAAAGAAACAGGTAAACTGGTTTGCGATAGCCGGCGTGGTGATCGGTGCGGCTGTGGCAAATCTGGTGCATGTCGGTATTGCTTCCATCAACGGTATGGCAGCTGCCGCGGTATGCTATCTTATCGGCGAGCTCATCAGCCGGAAGAAAAAATAACAGAACAATGGAAAGATATTATGCGCTGTTACATTTTGGCAGCGCATAAAATATGAGGAGAATATGGAATTTTTGAGAAACAAAAGGTCATCGATAGTGGATGATGATAATTTCAGGAGCAGGGTCATCGCGCTCGTGGTGCCGATGGCTCTGCAGAATCTGATAAATGTCGGCGTAAATGCGACGGATGTGATAATGCTGGGCAGGGTCGGGGAAAAGGCTCTGTCAGGCTGCTCGCTGGCGGGGCAGGTACTTTTTGTCCTTAACCTCTTTCTTTTCGGCATGACGTCGGGAGCGTGCGTGCTCACTGCCCAGTATTGGGGAAAAGGTGACAGGGATGCAATCGAAAAGATTCTCGGTATCGTGATAAGGCTTGCGGAGACGGCGGGAATCGCATTTATGCTGGTGACGCTGCTCATTCCGGGCTCTATCATGAAGATTTTTACGAACGATCCGGAGGTGATAGCGGAGGGATGCAAATATCTTCGTATCGTGGCACTGACCTATCCCGTGACAGTGTACACGATGGGCTATCTGAATGTGATGAAGTCCGTGGAAAAGGTCGTCATCTCCACAATCGTGTACGGAAGCTCCCTTGCGCTGAACTTTGTGATAAATGCGGTTTTGATATTCGGCCTTTTGGGGGCTCCGAAGCTGGGCATCGTGGGCGCGGCGATCGGTACGTTCTGCGCCCGCATGCTGGAGCTGGGCATCGTGCTTATTTATGCGAAGCGCTGTAATCACGATGTAAAGGTGCGGCTCAAATATGTGCTGCATATGGATCCGGTGCTGTTTAAGGATTTCATGCATTATTCCGGACCGGTCATTTTAAACGAGCTGTTCTGGGGGCTTGGCTATTCTGCTAACGCCGCGATTGTCGGACATCTGGGAAGCAGCGCGGTGGCGGCGAATTCCGTTGCCCATGTATGCAGACAGCTGGCTCAGGTCGTTGTGTTTGGTCTGGGAAATGCGACCGCTATCATGATAGGAAAGGTCATCGGGGAAGGAAGGACGGCGCTTGCGGAAGAATACGGCAGGAGATTTGTACGGCTTTCCCTGATAGGCGGCGTGATAGGCGGGGTACTGCTTTTGCTTATCCGTCCTCTGGTCATTTCAGGCCTTGCCTTTGAAGGTCAGACGGCTGTCTATATGAACGCATTTTTGGGCGTGATGTCTTATTATGTGATAGCGCAGGCGCTCAATACCGATCTGGTGGTAGGAGTGTTCCGGGCGGGAGGCGACACGCGCTTCGGCATGATACTGGACATCGCCTCCATGTGGGGCGGATCTATCCTTATCGGCTGGCTGGCGGCGTTCGTATTCGAATGGCCCGTGATCGTGGTATATGTGATTTTGCTGTTGGATGAGATAATCAAGCTGCCTATCTGCCTGTGGAGATATAAGCAGAAAAAGTGGCTGAAGAATGTGACGAGATAGTATAAAGATGCTAGTAAAAAGCCTGCGGGGAAAATGCTGTTGTTTTTCCCGCGGGCTTTCTGCGTGCCGTGGAATGGACTACAATGAAAGATAAAAAGAAGATGATGATTTGCTTTATTCTGGTCCTTTTAATGAATTTGGCGTCCAATATCTATTTTGAGTATACTTTATATGGAATTTTCAGTTTTGGATGGAGAATGATATATGCATTTGTTTTTTATTGTCTGCAGCTTTTACTTTTAAAATATGCGGCAGATTCAAACAGCAAAATCATATATGTTTTTCCGTTATATTGGGGAATAGAGATATGGCGGCTTTTGTTTCGTGAAGGGATCATAACATTTCTTATTCCGGGGCTTTATAAAAAACTGTGGCGCTATTCTTCGATTTTTTGGTTAAGTGACTGGTTTCCTGCTACTTATTATCCTCACATATGTATTTATGGGGAAAAACCGCCCTATTTACAAATAAGGATTGAAACAATCATTAAAATTATCATCAGCGTCATGGCTTTTTTATTTTCTGTATATGCAATAATAAAGCGCAGGAAGAAAACGATATGATTCTCGTTTACGGCTGCCGAAGCGGTGGAGGGGACAGTCCTTTGCAATAAACGGAATCGTTCCACCGGAGCAAGATATGAATAGCGACAGGGAAAGAGCCATATGTGATTTTGTGTGGGAAATGTTAGGGACAAAGGATGTGAGAGGGGAAGACAAACAGAATATGATTTGTGATTGCAGGTATACAAGCGCAAAAAAGTGGTGTAAGATTATATTGTAGCACAGTAACAAGTTGATACAGAAGGGGAATGTGAATGCAGAGTGAACTCAGCAAAACGATTGATGTGGCTGATGTAAAAGCTCAGTATGACGCGCAGTGCAAAAGAGTATTATCGC
>ENA-ORSX01000477-ORSX01000477.1-human-gut-metagenome-genome-assembly--contig:-NODE-477-length-42615-cov-24.948684_pt1 | contig 42615 bp, 34 predicted proteins | sample MGYA00241904_ERZ509172 | MGnify/ENA primary metagenome ERZ509172 (study PRJEB26280, sample SAMEA2338795) | human gut metagenome | biome: human gut; feature: human-associated habitat; material: faeces... | reverse complement strand
AGTAACTGTATGCGTGTCAAAAGTCATTGAAAAATCGACTTTTGACACTTACATCTTTCTATTATTATAGATTATAGTTCGCGTACATTTTACCATATTCCGTTTTTCGAAACAATCCTTTCCTGAGAACCATTTCAGGTTTCAGAAATAGAAAGCAACATCTTATAGTATATGAACTGAAAATCTGCTATAATTTTTTTAAATAATCTTTAACTACGAGGAAATTATGATAAAAGCAATCTTTTTTGATGTTGACGGCACATTATTATCTCACAGACAAAATGCTGTACCGGTCAGTACAAGAAACGTTTTAAATTTATTAAAAGAACAAGGAATAAAATGTGTCCTTGCAACCGGAAGACATCTGACAGAATTAGCCACGCTTCCGATCAATGATATTTCTTTTGATGCTTATATTACATTGAATGGGCAACTGTGTCTGAATGACAAAAAAGAAATTTTTTCTTGCAATCCAATTAGCTGTTCAGACAAAGAATACATTGTACAATTATTTCGTGATAAATCCATTCCTGTCATGCTGGTGGAAAAAGATAGAATGTATATCAATTTTATAAATGACGCCGTAAAAGCTGCCCAACAGGAAATATCTACCCCTGTTCCCGATGTACAAGACTACAAGGGCGGCGATATTTATCAGGCGATTGTCTATATCGGTAAAGAAACTGAAAATGCAATTCAGACGCATCTGACAGATTCTAAAATTATCCGCTGGAATCCCCGGGCAATCGATATCATTTCCAAAACAGGCGGAAAAACCACAGGAATTCAAGCGTATTTAGAAACCACAGATATTTCCGCCGATGAAACCATGGCATTTGGCGATGCCGCAAATGATATCGACATGTTAGAATTTGTCCATATCGGTGTTGCAATGGGAAATGCATCCGATGAAGTCAAAGCACATGCAGATTTTGTAACCGCTTCCGTCGATGAAGACGGAATTGAAAAAGCATTGCTTATCACGAAAGCTCACTGGAGGTATTTATGAAAAAATTATTTGAACTCGGAAATCAATATGTAAAAGAAAGCGACTGGAAAGATTTAGCCCTTATTAAATGTTGTCTGTGTTCTATGGGAATTATCATCGGCACACAGGTCGCCCCAAAATACAGGAAAAATATAGCATGTATTTCTGCCAGTGTTTTCATCACAACTTATATTCCTTTGATGGCAAAATTTTTTAAAATTGCAGCGCGTGATAAATCATGAAAATCACAGAAGTCAAAACCATCCGATATACGAATGTGGAGTGCAGCTCATCGATATGATTTATCTGCAAAAGAAACTATAAACAGATACCGAAGGATAAACAGATTATGATATACCTATCCCATTTTGAATTTCCATCTTCAGAGGTGGAATATGATTTCATTTTCCACCAAAAACACACCTGTTATGATACTTACTATCCATTTCAGATATTATCAAAGCATGGTTTCTGCAGGATTGACTTTGAACCGGTCACGATTCTGTATGGCGGCAACGGTTCCGGAAAAACAACCGCACTTAATGTAATCGCAGAAAAGCTGGGACTTCAAAGAGATGCTTTATATAATCGCTCGAATTTTTTTGAAGATTATATAGAACAAAAATACAGACATTTCCAAATGCGTTCTCTTGCTGATTATGATCAGTTAAAAAAAGTCAATTCAGCGCGACGAACTACCCAGTCACAATATATACGCAAAAATTTGTCCGATAATATCCGGGAACATTCCAACGGTGAAAGCGCCTTTCTATATTTTGCTGAAAAGATTCAGGAAAATGGTTTATACCTTCTGGACGAACCTGAGAACAGCCTGTCTCCCGAAAAACAACAGGAACTTCTTCGATTTCTAGAAGATTCCGCTCGTTTTTTTGACTGCCAGTTTATAATCGCCACGCATTCACCTTTTCTTCTCTCTATGCCACAAGCAAAAATCTATGATCTGGATGAAGAGATTGTAGATGTCAAGAAGTGGTACGAACTGGAAAATGTCAAGGCATATTATGATTTTTTCAAAAAACATGAGCAGGAATTTACCGAAGGGAAAAATTGAAAAAGCCGAAAATTTACCAAAGGAGAACAAAGCAAATGGAACTGACACGCTGCAAATGGTGCAATTTAAAAAATGACCTTTATGTAAAATATCATGATGACGAATGGGGTGTTCCCACCTATGACGATTACTCTCTTTTTGAGTTTTTAGTCTTAGAGCCTTTTCAGGCCGGCTTATCTTGGGAAACTATTTTGAATAAACGCGAAAATTTCAGAACAGCATTTGACAATTATGATATTGATAAGATTCGTAATTACAAAGAGGATAAAATAACCGAACTGATGCAGAATCCGGGTATCATTCGCAACCGCAGAAAGATCGAAGCCGCAATCAACAACGCCTCCGTTTTTAAAGAAATACAAAAAGAGTGGTCCTCCTTTTCCGACTACATCTGGCACTTTACTGATCACCAAACGATTTATGAAGTCGGAAAAGCAAGTTCTCCACTCTCTGATGAGATTGCAAAAGATTTGAAAAAACGCGGAATGAAATTCATTGGAACAACTATTGTTTACGCATATCTACAGTCCATCGGAGTGATCTACTCTCATGATGAAGGGTGTTTTCTATACAAAAAGATATGAGCCAAGAATTTCCTGTCGCCCTCCTAATCATCTGTAGGTAAACAAATTCCTATATTTTTTCATTTCTTTTTCTGCCTGTTCAAAATTCGGCATCCTCCACTCCCAGTTCGGACTTCCCACCGTTCCGGGTGTATTGATATGCCCTTCTTTCCCTTGTCCCAGCACATCTGCCATTGGCAAAATCGCATACTCTGCCGGACTTTGTAAGGTATAAGTAATCAATCGGTCTTTGATGCTGCCCTGCCCGATTCCCTGACGTGCAAGAAATCTTCGAACTTTTCTCCGGGCTGCACAGGTCAGATTTCCATACCACTCCATCAAGGTGTCATTGTCATGGGTTCCGGTATAGATAATCATATTTTCCACGTCATGCGCATTGTCATACGCATACTTTCCTTTTGTCTCAATGGAAAATACAAGAATTTTCATTCCCTTCAAATGATAATGATTTTTCAATTCCAACACTTCCGGACGAAGATCTCCCAAATCTTCCGCCACCAGATTCACTCCCGGAATCTTTGCTTTCAAAGTGTCTATCACTTCATATCCCGGAGCCTCTATCCACTCACCCTCAACAGCAGTTGGGCAGCTTGCCGGAATCTTCCAAAATGTATCAAATGCACGGAAATGGTCAATTCGAATGATGTCAAATAATTTGCTGCTGTATCCAATCCGCTCTACCCAGAACTGATAATCATTTTTCTTCATATAGTCCCAATCATAGATTGGATTTCCCCATCTCTGTCCTGTTTCGCTAAAATAATCCGGCGGCACACCTGCAATAAAGATCGGTCTGCCATCCGTATCCAGCAGAAAGTTCTGTTTTCCTGCCCATACATCTACGGAATCCACCCCAACATAAAACGGAACATCTCCCATAATCTGAATACCGGCCGCATTTGCCTGTGCTTTCAAACGCATCCACTGACAGAAAAATTCATACTGCAGAAACATCTGGTATTGTATTTCATTTTCCAATGTCTCCGGTAAAGTTGATCGTGTCTCCGGCCAGTTTTTTGCATCCTCTGTCCATTCATTCCAGCAGATGCCACCATGTTCTTTTTTCAATGCCCGGAACACACCATATTCATACACCCAGCTCTGTCCGATAAAATTTTGGTAAGACTCTTCCTTTTGTTTTTCCAAACTGCAAAATGTCTTAAATGCCTCTCTCAAATACGGCTCTTTAAACTCACGAACTGCATCATAATCAATCTGAACTGCTTTCTCTTGAAAACTCTCCGCCTTCTTTTTTAACAGTCCTTCGTCATATAATATATCCAGGCTGATATACAGTTCATCTCCGGCGCAGGAGGAATACGGCTGATACGGCGAGTTACCGTATCCCACCGGATTCATTGGCAATATCTGCCAGATTTTCACACCGTTTTCTTTTAAAAGCCGAATAAAATGGAATGCCTCTGCTCCCATCTCTCCCACCCCTGTATGTGATGGAAGAGAGGCAACAGGCATTAAAATTCCGCTCTGTCTCATTGTCTTTTCTCCTATAAATGCCAAATATCTCTATTATACTCTGCAATGGTTCTATCAGATGAGAAGAATCCTGCTTTTGCGATGTTTCCCAGCATCTTCTTCTCCCATGCTTTCTCATCCTCATAATCCGCAAGCATCTGCTCTTTTGTCTTGATATAATCTTTTACATCCAACAGCGCCATAAACCAGTCTTTGCCAACAATTTCCTTGTACAGACGAGCTAAGTTTACCGGATCTCCGATACGAATTAAGTCTTTGCTAATGATAAAATCAACCAATTCTTCCACCATCGGATCGTTATCATAAATATCAGCGGAGCAATAACTTGCTGTATCATACAGTTCAATTACTTTTTCAGATTTTTCTCCAAAAATATAAATATTCTCATCGCCAACCAACTCATGTATTTCTACATTTGCTCCATCTTCTGTACCAAGCGTCACAGCACCGTTCAACATAAACTTCATATTACCGGTTCCGGATGCCTCTTTGGATGCCAGAGAAATCTGTTCCGAAATATCGCATGCCGGAATCAATTTTTCCGCCTTTGTTACATTGTAATTTTCCACCATGACAATCTTCAAGTACGGACTTACCTCCGGATCATTCTCAATCAGCTGCTGCAGGCACAAAATCAAATGAATAATATCTTTTGCGATTGTATATGCCGGCGCTGCCTTTGCTCCGAAAATCATCGTAACCGGACGCTTTGGCAGATTTCCCTTCTTGATTTCTTTGTATTTATAAATCGCATACAATGCATTCATCTGCTGTCTTTTATATTCATGAAGTCGTTTGATCTGAATATCAAAGACAGAGTTTTCATCAATCTCTATTCCCTGTGTCTGTTTCAGATATTTTTTCAACTCCAGTTTTGCACCCTGTTTGATTTCCTTTAATCTTGCTAAAACCTTTTCATCATCCTGGTATGCCAGCAACTTTTCCAGTTCTTCTGCATTTTCCATGTATCCAGGTCCAATGAGTTCCTTCAAGTATTCTGCCAGATCATAATTACAGTGTGTCAGCCATCTGCGGAAGGTAATTCCATTGGTCTTGTTATTAAACTTCTGTGGATAAAGGTCATAAAACGGCTTTAATTCTGATTCCTTTAAGATCTCTGTATGCAGCGCAGCAACCCCATTGACTGCATATCCAAAATGGATATCAATATGTGCCATATGCACGCGGTTCTGCTCGTCAATAATGTAAACCTTCGGATCATGAAAATCTCTTCTGACTCTTCGATCCAGCTCTCTAATGATCGGAAGCAAGTGCGGCACTACTTTTTCCAAATAAGAAATCGGCCATTTTTCCAAAGCCTCTGCCAAAATAGTGTGATTGGTATACGCACAGGTCTTGCTGACCACATCCACTGCCGTATCAATATTAAATCCTTTCTGCTCTGTCAAAATACGGATCAATTCCGGAATCACCATAGTCGGATGTGTATCGTTGATCTGAATACATACATGCTCATGCAAATGATACAGATTCACGCCCCGCTCTTCTGCCTCTTTTAAAATCAGCTGTGCTGCATTGCTCACCATGAAATACTGCTGGTAAATACGCAAAAGCTGTCCTGCCTCATCGCTGTCATCTGGATAGAGGAACAATGTCAAATTCTTTTGAATATCATTTTTATCAAAGGAAATCCCATTTCCAATGATGCTTTCATCCACGCTGTCCAGATCAAACAAGTGAAGTTTGTTGCATCCACTGTGATATCCCGGAATATCAATGTCATACATGGTAGATTTTAAGGTAAAATCTTTAAACGGGACCTCAAAGCTCACATCCGTCCGATTCAGCCAGCTCTTCTCTGTAATCCAAGGATTCTTTTCTTCCCACTGTTTATTGTCAGCAAATCTCTGAAGAAATAATCCCTCATGATAATTCAGTCCTACACCGTCTCCATTCAGCCCCAAGGTTGCAATGGAGTCCAGAAAACAAGCTGCTAGACGTCCAAGACCACCATTTCCAAGAGACGGCTCCAATTCCACTTCTTCCACCTCTGTCAAATCATGACCATATTTTTTCAAGACTTCTCTCGTCTCATCAAACAAGCCTAAATTAATCAGGTTATTTGACAATAATTTTCCAATCAGAAACTCTGCAGAAATATAATACAATTTTCGTGTTCCTTCATTATGTTTCATTCCCTGCATCTTTTCTTTTGACAATTGCAGCAATGCTGCGTAAATTTCTTCATTTGAGGCATCTGCAATTCCTTTTCCGCAGTTCGCCTCCAAAATCTGTGCTAATTCCTTCTCCATGATATTGAACCCCTTCCATGATATGATTTTCTGTGTCCTTTTATTTGTTTCGTATTGTTTCGCTTTTACTGATAATATCATTTTTATTCCGTATAGTCAATATTTTATGCAGAAACTTTTCGAAATTTTTTTGTGATTTACATTGCTTTTATATATGCTGTTCTATATAATAGAGAATATGATCAGTATCAACATTGAAAGGATTTTGCCATGGCTACATTACAAGATATTGCCGATCGTCTGAACATCTCAAAGGGCACTGTTTCCAAAGCATTAAATGATGCCCCGGATATCAGCGAAACGTTACAAAAAACAATTCTCGAAACAGCAGTTGAAATGGGATACACAAAGATTCGGCGTCAAAAAGCTGTTCAAAAGAAATTATGTATTTTAATTGAAAATATGGATTATAAAGAACCACATCAATTTGGCTACGAGATCATTCTCGGTTTTCGCCAGCTTGCAGAACCTGCCGGATATGTGGTAGATATTATAGACACAACCATTTCCATGCAGCAGAACACCCCTTATGATGTTTTCATGCTGCAGCACCAGTATTTAGGAGCCTTTGTTGTAGGTTTTTCTCTGGATGACCCATGGATGAAGGATTTTTTAACAAGCAGAACACCCGCCGTTCTCTACGATAACTATATTACTACCAATCCAAACACCGCCTATGTGGGTATTGACAATCTGGAAGGAATGGAACTGGCTGTTTCTCACTTGAAAAATCTGGGGCACAAAAAGATTGGGTATTTATGCAGCGAACTAACCGCGCATATTATGAAGGTACGGCACAACGCCTTTTTACAGGCTCTGGAGCAGAATCAATTGGAATCAAACCCGGCGCATACCGGCAGTTCCTATTGCATTACTCAATGTATGGAAACGCATTTACCAAGACTTCTGCAGCTTGGAATCACTGCCATCATCTGCAGCCATGACCAGATTGCCAACGCCGCCATCATTCAATGCCAGCAGCTTGGATATCACGTTCCAAACGATATCAGTATCATCGGTTTCGATGACCTTGCGATCAGCGCCTACACGTCGCCTCCTCTGACCACGATCCGCCAGGACCGGGTTCAGCTTGGAAAAAGTGCTTACGCAGCGCTCACCAGCTTGATGGAACAGGTCGAAATCGGCACACTGCTGCTGCATGCAAAATTAATCGTAAGAGGCTCTACCGGAAAATATTGCGGTGAAGATGCAATCAAGCCACTTTAACTTTAGCTTTGATTATGCCTATACCAGACTTGTCAAAACAAGTAAAAAGGAAAGGCTGTTCACTTCTATGGACATCCTTTCCTTTAAACAACTTATATTTTCATCAGAATTTGAAATCTACCATTTCCAACCTCTAGATTTTTTCCATTTTGCATAATTACCCCAGACACATTTGGAGGCAAAATGATGTCTAACTCTATTTCTTTCTCTTCTTTCTTTTCCCATCTCACAGAAATCTTACCATATACAGAATCATACAATGTTTCCGCCCAATCAAGACCACAATTAAAATCCGGTGCAATCCGAACCTTACGATATCCGGCCTCTTCTATCTGAATCCCACCGATTCTTCTATAAATAAAATCTCCGACACACCCAAACGCAAAATGATTATAGGAAGAATTGGTTCGTGTTCCATCCGGTAAAATCGCCGCCCAGCGTTCCCAGATCGTCGTTGCTCCATGCTTAAGTGCATATAACCATGACGGTGCTTTTTCTTGAAATAACACTGTATATGCCAAGTCAGATTCACCATATTCAAAAAGTATGTCCAGTAAAAACGGAACCGATAGGAATCCTGTATCCAGGCAGTCCCCTGATTCATGAATCAATTCCTTTAATTTTAACACTGCTCCTGCTTCCTGTTTTCTATCCAATACTTTTGCAGCAAGCGCAATTACATACAATCCCTGCAAATCCTGTCTCATTTTCCCATTTTCATCTACATACTCTTTTGAAAAAACAGATGTAATCTTCTGATTCAGCTTCATATAATAATCTGCATCTTCTTTCTTATTGAGAATCACAGCGATTTCAGACATAATTCCAACTGTATATGCCCAATATGCCATCGCCACCTCTTCCTTTGTCTGTATTGCTGATAAAATAGGATCATCGGCAGCTGCCATAATGCTTGGAATCAACCAGTCTCCAAAATGAAATAATTTCCCCCATTGTTTTAAATTTTTTCCAGCCTGCATTTCCACATAATGCAGCCATCTTTTCATTGTACTATAATTTTCCCGGAGAATTTTTTCATCTCCATACGCCCGATACATCACATATGGTATCAGTACACATGCATCTGCCCATCCGGCAGAACTTATATGTTCCGCATTTGGATCTCCATTGACATATTTATTACTATCAATTTCCGGCACTACGTTTGGTATCTGCCCATCTTCTTTCTGTGCCATTCTCAAATCATAAAGCCAACGATTTAAAAATGCCCTCATATCCATATTAAATACTGCCGTTGATGCATATACCTGCATATCTCCTGTCCAACCTGCCCGTTCTCTTTGAGGACAGTCCGTTGGAATGCAGACCATATTTCCTTGCTGACTCCTAAAAATATTTTCCTGAAGCTTATTCAGTCTCTCATCCGAACATTTAAAGCTACCGCTTTTATCCAACCGGCTTCCAATTACATTGATCACAAAAGCCTCCGGATTCACATTGTCCGTCCCGGTTACTTTCACATACCGGAATCCATGAAATGTAAATCGCGGTTCATACTTCGTCCATGTATCTGAAATTAAAATTCTGTCTTTTTGATTTTTATTCTGTCCAAGTATATTCTGTAGGAAATTTCCATCCTTATCCAAAACCTCACTATGTTCCAATCCAATCTCAGTTCCCGGCGTCGTTTGCATAGAAAAAGAAGTATAGCCGCAAATATTTTCTCCTGCATCAAGCACCAGTTCCCCTTTCGGAGTCCTGATTAATGTCGGTTGTATTGTTTTTATCACACATACCGGATCCACACTCTGTCCACGTAGGTTTTCATAACCATATTCTTTTACGACAACTGATTTCCAATGGCTATCATCAAATCCCGGTTTTGAAAATTCCTTTGGTTCCTTTGACATGTCGATATATTCACCCACAAATAAATCCGCATACTGATACGCTCCAAAATTCCATTTCAAATCCTTATCAGAACAAATCCATTCTATTACGCCATCTTCATACTCTATTTCTATCTGAAACAAAATTGCATTTTGTCTGCCATATTGATGTCCGATTCCCATCAACCCTATTTTCCCACTGTACCATCCATCTGCAAGAATACACCCTACTGCATGGGATTTCTCGGCTGTCTTCTCTTCCTCTTGCAGAATATGTGTTACATCATAAGTCTGATATTCCAAATGCTGATGATATGCTGTATATTCTGGCACCAACATATTACTTACCCGTACACCATCAATCTGCATTTCATACAAACCATGTGCAGTCACATACGCCACTGCCCTTTTTACATTCTTTTTCGTTGAAAACTCTTTCCGAAAATATACCGGGGCATCCAGTTTCTTTTCCGGTTGTTCATCCGCCGACAGATTTCCTGAAATAATCATTCCGAAATCTGCCGCATCTTGAAGCGGCTTCTTTTCTACATCCGCTTCAACCCATCCGGCTTTCCACTCGTCCTGTTTAAGCATTCCGGTCATAAAATACTCCGTTCCGCTTTCTGCAACATTTCCATGATTATCCCAACTTATCACAGACCATTGATACCAGTTTCCTCTCTTAAATGGTTTTCCTTCATAAACTATTTCTTTCAGTTCTTCTGATTCTATCTTTCCTGAGTCCCAAAAAAGTTCTGTACCATCTGTAACTCGAATCTGGTATGCCGTTTGAAAAGTGTTCTGCTCCACACTCCGTAATTTCCACGAAAACCATGGCCGTATATCCAAGCCTTCCGGTGATTTTCTATTTGCACAACGCAGACTATAAATCTGATATTTCCCCATACTTTTTACGCCTCTTTCTTATTTATATTCCAGCACAGTACACATAACAAACCTAATACCGCAACAATGGCAGGTATGATAGAGCGAGACATTAAAATTCCTGTCAGTGCACTATCTGTCTGCTGCTGATTTGCTACATATCCTGTCGCTGCAAGCAGAAAACTCACTGCTGAACTTGCAATTGCCTGCCCCACCTTAATAGCAAACGAATTCATTGCAAAACAAGTACCATCTGCTCGATATCCTTGACGCTCTGCAACGTAGCCCGCTGTCTGCGTAAGCATTGTTGTAATCGTTACCATCAAAAGTCCTGTTGCCAGTCCGCCAATTCCAAAACAGATAAATAATACCGGAATTGAACCTTTTCCTATTATAAAAATTACACTTCCCGCTATGATATTCATTCCAAACCCTACTGCTGCCAACGTTTTTGCTGTAAAACGTTTCATCAGAATCGGTGCTAAGATAGAAGTAACAATACCAAGTCCCATACAAATAGCCATATAAGCACCAATCAGATCCGGTCTTCCCAGATAATAAATCATATAATATGTACCTGACACAGAAGGAAGAATCATTCCAAATGCACAAAATACCATTGCCAGAAGTACCATTAACAGTGGTTTACACATAATCTTTTTAAACCCTTTAAAAATATTTGCTTCTTGCGGTGGAATTTCCGGTGTATTTACTTCTTTCGTACTAAAATATGCAATGAATGCAAAAACCACAGAGATCACACCCACGATTACCATAAATAATGGGTAACCCTTTTTCAGATTTTCTACACCTTCACCGCCTCCAAGTCGGATAATTGTATTATACGCAACTGCTGATGCCACCATCATTGCAATTGTTGTAAAAGTACGTGCAGAACTGATCAACTTATTTTTGGTATTTTCACTATTTGTCAAGGACGGAACCATAGACCACAACGGTACATCATATGCAGTAAATATCATTCCCACAATGGTATATGTAACTGCTGCATAAGCAATTTTCCCGCCAGTACTCCAGTTTGGTGACAAAAAACATAACACACAAAATACAGATAACGGAATTGCTGTAAATAGGATATATGGTCTATATTTTCCTCTTTTTGTAACCGGGCTTCTATCTGCAATTGCTCCCATCATTGGATCATTAATTGCATCCCATATTTTAGTTATAAAAAAAATCGCACCAGCTGCCGCTGCCGGAATCCCAAATACATCTGTATAAAACAGCAACAGATAGGACCCCATTACCCCCAACGCAAGATCTTTTCCAAAACTTCCCAGACCGTATCCAATAATTTGATACCATTTCATTTCGTTGCTTTCCTTCATTTTCATTTCCTCCTCAAATTTGATATAACGAGTATAGCAATTATTTTTATTTTTTTAATTGGATTATAGTAAGTCTCGCCTTGGATTAAAGTAAGATTTTATCCTTCCAAAATTGAATCTTTCTGAAAAATCACTTATAATATCTCATATAAGATTTGAATTTTCCAATTCCAAAGAGGAGATTGATTATGAGCACTCGTAGTTTTAATCAATATATAGAAATGTATTATAAAGAACATCCGCAGTTTCCCGACAATTTAAATAAATTAATCTTAAATACATTTGACACAACGGCATCTATTATAGAACTTCATGCTGATAATGTTATTCCCTCAGATAACAATATCGTGGTCACCCTTCATCCCTGGGAAGCAAATAACACCTGCGGAAAACAACATTGCCATGATTATTTTGAATTAATGTATGTATCAAAAGGAAGCTGTACTCAAAAGATCGGAGACATTCAATGCAATTTGTCTGCTGGGGACTTCTGTCTTTTAAATCCTCTGATCACACATGATATCAGCATTGATACTGAAAACACCTTTTTATTCAACCTGATGATTAAACCAAAATTATTTCAGGATTCTTTTCTTTGTATGCTGGATGGCAGTGATATAATCAGTAACTTTTTTACCACTTCACTTTTTACAGCATCACAACAAAAATCCTATCTATATTTTCCAAGCACAGAAAATATAACGACATCCAAGCACATACATGCATTAATCATTGAACTTTACGAAAAAAAATTAGGTTATCAAAAGGCTGCAAAGAACTATCTTGCCCTTCTTTTTACTGAATTAGCAAGGATATGGCAACATCGAATTGACAAAGAAAATTTTGCTTTGATGGGCGGAAATCCTCTTTCTGAAATTTTGACTTACATGAACCAGCATAAACAAGAAGTAACCTTAACTTCTGTCGCTGAACATTTCCACTATCATCCAAAATATCTTTCTTCATTGATAAAGAAATATACAAACAAAAGTTTTTCAGAACTCATTCAAGAAGCCAAGCTGCAAGAAGTTTGTTTTTATCTGAAAAATACAACCCTTTCAATCGATGAAATCACACAGATAATGGGGTATTATGACAGAAGCTATTTCAATAGACTCTTCAAAAAAACATATCAGATGTCTCCCAGTCAATATCGGGAAATGTATAAAGAATAAATTAAAATGAGAATGTTCCAAAAAGAAACGGCTGCACTAATTGCTTAGTGCAGCCGTCAGACTGTAGACAAAGTTGATGTTGGAACCAAGTTCCAGCAGTTAATTGAATGAACGTATCTCTCCCAATTCTTGTACTTTTCTTATACATGGAATTTCTTATCCATTTCTTCCCGAAATTCCTTCCATTTAAACAACAATATCCCTGCCAAAAACAGAAAGCATACAGCAATTCCGACCAAACTCGGAAGCTGCAGTTGCACCGCTCCGAAGATCAGAAGCAAAAGCGGAAGCACCAGACCGTAGACAGAGGCCATCACCAGATACGACATATATTCTTTTGCCGGCCATTTCTGTACTGCTGCGACCACGACCATAAAAAGCAGAATTGCCATGCTGACAATCGGAACTACGAAGTCGATCGACCACCCACGCCATCCGGTCAGCCAGTCCCATAAAATACTGACATTTGACATAATAACAAGCTGCCACATCGCATTTTTTAAGAGATTATACCGTTTGAAAAATCCAATGGTCGACGCCAGCCACATACTCGCAACTCCCCCGGCGGAAAACAAAGTCCATTGCACTGTCGGGCGATAATTAAAATCAAGATCTATCATAAATACGATTGCAACAAGACACAAAAATGTGAAAAACTTATAGACCTTCATTTCCAGTTCTTTGGTTGCCTGTACTTCCGGAAACTCTGCCGCAATCATCTCAGACTCTATTCCCTGTTCTTTTAAAATACGGAAAAAGTTTCTTTGTATATTTTCTGTATCGAATCTCGACGTAAATCCAAGAGACAATTTATCTCCAAAGGAACACATACACAATTCCATCTTTGGCGTGCTCGTATAGACTCCGAATCGCTCAATATATGGAATATATTCTTCCGGCATATTTACAGCACTCATATTTGAAAAAATCGCAGTCGTATTCTTCTCTGAGAACTTTGCACCTGCATGAATGCATAAATTTTTCAACTCTGCCGGTGCAAACTTCAACACCGGATGCATTTCCAACGCAATTAGTTCATTCATATGCTCCGCCATTTTTTCCTTTGTCAATTCCTGTGCAAAATATTGCTTTACCTCTTCCAGTACTTCCTCCAGAGAGTCTTTTCCTTTTCCAAATACATGCCCCGGCTCAATCCAGTTAAAAAAATTCAACATGGAATCGGAAGGGAAAAACTTTCGCAAATTTACGGGAACCATCAATTTGACCGGTTCACGTTCCTGCATCCTCGACATTTCCTCATGGATTGCCATCAAGTATACCGTTGACAGAAAAACCGTCATCGAACATCCCAGCTCTCTGGAACGGGCAAGCACCTGTTTTACAGAAAGAACGCTCTCCCTCACCTGCATTGCCCCGTTATCTTTCCTCGGTTTCCGAATCTGATATGCCTTTGACTTTTTCACCCTCGGTTTCTTCGTGTTCTTTGTATAATATTTGGCAAAACCGTCATTTTCCTGATCCTGTACCGTCACATCTTCTGAACGAAGCGCAACCGCTTCCAGACCGTCCTTCTGATGTGCCAGATAAAGATAATTTTTTACCAGCTCGCGCAAAAATTCCGTTGCCCCAGTGCCATCTGTCAACACATGGAACACTTCGAAATTGATTCGTTTCTTATAATAGGTCACCTCAAACAGCAATGACTTCTTATCCTTGATATAAATCCTACTGCAAGGTTCTTTATATTCTTCCCGCACTACCGGATGCAGACTGCTCTTTTCCAAATAACTCCAGAATACTCCCTTTCGAATCACCGACAAAAAGACCGGATAGGTCTCCACCGTCCGATCTAGTGCCGTCTGCAACAGCTGCGGCTGAATCGCTTCTTTTAACTCACAATAAAACCGAAAAACACGGGTATCATTCTTTGTGCTTGCCGCCAAAAATAATTTTGCCGCGTTGTCCAGTTTTCTCCAGTGTGCCCGTTTCTGCTTTGTCATGACTTCCCCCTAAAAACGCATTGATATAATCAAAACTTTCCTGCACATGAAAAAATTTGATTCCAAGCGAAAAATATCCATGCAGGGCATCTTTCACTCGATGTATTTCCACATGATTTCCCGCTTCCATAAGTCTTTGTCCGTATGCTTCGCCCTCGTCCCGCAGCGGATCAAACTCCGCCGTCAGAATCAATGTATCCGGCTGATTCCGCAAATCCTCTGCCAGATATGGCGCAAAATACGGACTCTGTTTGTCCTCTTCATTTTTCGCATATAACGAAATATAATCCTGCATCTTTCCCGCAGTCAAAAGATAATCCGAGCCATTTTCTTTCACCGATGCAAACGGTGAATTTTCAGAATAATCATTGTATACCGCCGGATAGATCAATATCTGCCGCTTAGGAAGAAAATCTCCCCGATCTCTTGCCAACAGCGAAACAGCGGCAACCAGATTTCCACCCGCGCTGTCTCCGATCAATGTAATATCATCCGGATTCATATTCAGTTCTTTATGCCTCCTGTAAATCGCTTCCGCTGCTGCATAACAATCATACAGTCCTGCTGGGAACTTATGTTCCGGCGCCAGACGGTATTCTACCGCCGCCACAATATTTCCAGTAGAAATTGCAAGCCGGGCACAGATTCTCTCATAATTATCTACACAATTCGTCACCCAGCCGCCCCCATGAAACAATAGTAGCAACTTTGGGAATTTCAACCGATCCTTCTCATATGCAGTTTGAGTTTCCTCATCCGGAAAGAAAAGCCGAATTGGAACCTTGTGCTCTCCATTATATACATCCACGTCCGCTGTCCTGTAGAAAATCTTCATCGGATCCAGTCGTTTCAAATCCGCCAGCTGACGTTCTGCCTCCACTTGGATTCCATCAAAAGAAAGCGCTTTTAAAATCAGCCTTGCCGCCGAGTTGATTGCCATAATAAACTCCTTTTCTTCATTCATTTTACCATTGCTTATAGTGGCATTATAATACACTCGCATCATAATCTCTACATTTTTCTTGGGATCCTCTGCATCTCTTTACAATACAACTTAAAAAAAATCTTTTCCAGATCCAAAATACACATGCTTTCATGGAAACATTACTTCTCTTACCCAAAAGCAAACAGAGATTACCCGAGGGAGCCCGAACATTCCCTTGGGTAATCTCTGCCTGTTTTTTCTTCTTCCAATTTCACTTAATACTTATGCTTTTTATAACCATTTTTGATCTTCTTATTTTTTTACCTTTATCACCTTACAATCTCTGCCTCCGCAAAAAATTCAGGCACATGAAAGTTTGGTATATCGGACTCTATCGGTGCATAAGAAACATAATGCTCACATGATTTTGTTTCAGATATTTTATAAAAGTTACAGGTAAACTCACTTTTCTCTCCCAAATGCAGAGGTCCGTAGATGCGTTCCAGAAGCACAACAGGAACCTTTAGTTCTACCGTCCAGTTCTTTTCATGAATCTCTGCCTTGCATTCAAACATCGCATGTTCTGCATTTGTAAAGAAAGAGCGATATGCACGACCGGATCCATAACCTGCAAGTAAAGCACCGTTGGAATTCATTTCCAGATTGATGTAAACTCCCTTATGGGCTTTCTCACCCTCTGAATCAAACATCAAAAATACTTCCATCGCACTGTCCTGATAGACCGGATCATTTGCCTTTGTGTAGGTTCTGAGTGGATTGGTTTCTTCACACACCAACTTCAGATAAAATCCATCCCCCGGAATAAACCCTATATAGCCATGCATCTTTGGAAATTGTTCTGTTCCCCACAACGCATTTTCTACATGAAATGGATGTAATTCCGTCAACTGCTCTTTCCTTTCTATCATTTTAACCTCCAGTTTCATACACCGCGTCTCCTCTGTTTATAAGCATTTTCTCAGAAAATATTTTTCTTATCTACAATGTATCAAATCATTCTGCTCTTTTCAAGTTGTTTTCTTAATTGCAAGCCCATCACAGCAGCTAAAACAGCCTTGATCACCGCCGAAGGAACGAACGGCAGTACACATGCTGTAATCGCAGTCCACGCAGAACTGTCCATAACGACACAGTACATAAGCACACCCACCACATAATTTGAAATTGTGCCAACACATAAGAGCAGCACAAACATCCCTTTTTGTTTTCGAAGTTCCATTCCTTTCCCAATAATATATGCCATAAGTGGGAAAGACAGAAGAAAGCCTCCGGTCGGACCAACCAAACTTTGCAATCCTCCTTTAAAACCACTGAATACCGGAACGCCAACGGCACCGAGCAGCAAATAAATGCCCATGGCAATCGATCCACATTTGGACCCCAATACAATCCCCGCAAGCGTTACCGCAAATGTCTGCATCGTCATGGGAACCATCATCGGCAATGGAATGGAGATTTGTGCCATCACTGCCGTAATCGCAGTCATAATCGCAATAGAACAGATTTCCTGAATAGATAACTTTGATTGTTTCATTCCTTTCATCTCCCTTGTAATAAAATAATAGAATACTATTGTTTTCTGCTTTCCTAGAAAAACCGACTCACTAAGCATAAACGCAAAAAGAGCAATTGTCAACCATTTCATTTATATGGTTAACAATTACTCTTTTTCTTCTTACTTTCTTATTTCAAAAAGGTTTTCAATTCTTCCATGAAGGTATTTACATCCTTAAATTCCCGATAAACAGATGCAAACCTTACATAAGCAACCGGATCAAGATCTTTTAGTTTCTCCATCACAATCTCTCCGATCAGACTGCTTGGAATCTCCTTTTCTTCCCTGTTAATCACTTCCAGTTCTATCGCATCCACCGTTCTTTGAATCTCATCTGCCGAAACCGGACGCTTATAACAGGCTCTCAGTACCCCTGCCTCAATCTTTGTTCGATCAAACTGTTCTCTATTATTATCCTTTTTGATTACAATCAAGGGAATGGTTTCTACTTTTTCATACGTGGTAAATCTCTTTCCACATTCATCACAGGATCTTCTTCTTCGTATTGAATTCTTATCTTCCGCCGGTCTGGAATCGATGACCCTCGTATCCGGATGACCGCAATATGGACACTTCATATATTTTCCGCCTTTCTCTTGCTCACTTTCCGTTTATTTCACATCTAAGTTGATTATACACAACACTTTCTGTTTTTGCAAAAGATTTTCTCTAATTAGCGGCTGCATACTCCATATTTTTTCTTAATTCTAGATAATTTTCTGTCCATAGGCTCGGAAGTTTGACAGCTGAATAAAGAAAAAGGGAATTTTTATCATATATATTGCAATTACAGGCAGCAAAAAGAACTGTATATGTCAAAAGAGAGGATCAGAAAAGAAGTTCAAAAATATACATACAGCCGATCAGATATCCAAACAATTATCGGGAATACAAACCATATAAAATCAAAGACACAATAATATAGTACATATCGCTGCAAAAAGAAACACGCCTACAGTGCCTATGTTTGCTAGATTTGTAGTCGTTTTATTATCTTTCAACTGTCAAAGATGGACGTATACACAACTCCTCTGGGTTTTGCAAAAGATTTTGCCGTCTGCTTCATTAGCATTCATTTATGCTTTGCTTCTGAATTACTTAATTATATATTTCGTACCTCTGCCTTTTCCTTCAACTGCGACCACACCTTTTTGTTCCATAGCTTTCAATAACTTTGTTGTCTTTGATTTACCAAAAGGTGTATATGGTGCAATTTCACTTATTGGCTTCAACATCGTCTTACTTAAGAGTTTATAAATTACTTTTTCGTCTTCCGCTAAATTAGCATTCTTTTCAAATATTGGAAGCACAATTTTTATAGCATTTTCGGACACTTCAAAATCCGGTTTTATCAGTCCTTCTTCATACAGTTGTTTTATTCTTGTAATTCCTGTTCCAAATATCTCTACAAATCCCAATCTATAAAATACATTTGCAAGATTTCTATTTCTTAAAACAGAAAGTTTACCGGACAAATATTCTTCTGCTGTTATTCCAGATGGCAGTCCACCAGGAGATACAACTTCTATTCTGTCATCAAACATAGAAATTCTGATATGCGAATCCACGTCCCATACTCTATGGATTAAAGCATTCGCAATTGCCTCTCTGAAAGCTGCTTCCGGTATTTTCTCCATCTTCTTTCTATCAGTCCCCTGTATTACTTCATATTGGTAATAGTCTCTAAATACAGCAAGCGCCTTTTCATATGCATCTAAAACTGATATATTTTCAAAGGTTGCTCTTTTTTGAATAATGCTGATGTTTTCTCCAAACTTAACAATATCAATTCCCGGAAAATAATTTTTGTCTGCCAAAAGTCCTGCAGCATTATTAAACCCATTTACATTATCATACAGGTTCAATGTCTTCAACGTATCCTGATTAAAAGTTTCAATCTGAATACTTTCTTTCAGCTTACGATGTAAAATTTCGAAGGATAGTTCCTGATCTTTACAAGGTAATTCTTCGAATCCAATATTTTTTCCATCCAGCACAAGCCTTGAAAATTCCAGAGTATCTACTTCTATCGTCGCTGTATCATTTCGTTTGTATGCTTTTGATTGATATAAATACGGCTTTTGAAGACCACTTTTTACTGTAAGTTTTATTGTCTGATCATTATTCTGTATTTCAAGTGTATAGTTCGGTTGAGGTGAAATACTGTCATTGATTTTATTTTCGATATCCAAGCAAGCTTGCTTTACATCTGGCAAACCTTTCACGTTTCCATCATCATCCACTCCAAAAAAGATCGTTCCACCATCGTAATTCGAAAAGGCACTGACTGTTTTTAAAAAAGTATTTGTGATTGTTTCCTTGAGTTCTAATATTCTCGTTTCACGCATAGTAATCGCATCCTTTCCAATCTTATTGATAATATTATATGCGTAAACAATCAAAAAAACAATCGTAAAAATTTACGATTGTTTTTTTGATTGTTTGAAAGCAATATCCAAATATCATATCGTATTTGTGTCATAGTTCACAAACCATATCATAAGATTCCGTATTTTTTCTTAATGCGCTCCAGCTTTCGATCCATCGGCCCCGCCAGAAAGAACAAAAATACCATGGTGGAGATTCCATGTACAATGTTAAACGGTAGTCCACTCACATACATCGCCATAAGCGTCTTCCAGGAAAATCCGGTTCCAAACATACTCACCGAAGAAGTATCCATCAAAAAGCCATAGATCACAAGCGTTGCAATTCCACCGTACAGACATAAAATCAGCTTATTTTTCTTATATTTTTCTCGTTTTCCACGGAACAACAGTCCCGCAAGAAATCCAATAATACCAAAAGCAAACATCTGCCACGGTGTCCATGGTCCCTGTCCAAAAAAGAAATTGGACACAAATCCCGTAATCGCACCTGTCAAAAATCCGGCTTCTGCACCAAGACTGATTCCGGTTATAATGACAATCGCTGTCACCGGTTTAAACTGTGGCAGCATGAAAAATGCCATTCGACCGACAACTGCGATTGCTGCCATGACTGCGATCAAAAGGATTTCTCTCGCCTGTGGTCTTCGATCTTCAAACACCATACAAAATGGAATCATTGCCAGTCCAATGATACACAGCGCAATAAAAGATTCACTTCTGTCATTTAAAAAGAATATTCCAAAGAAAATCAAAAACGGAATTGCAAATAAAATCAATAGAATCGAAATTTTTGTTCGTTTTCCGATGGTTTTATCCTCTCTTACACTCCGTTCCATATACATGGCTGCCTGATATTCAAACTGCGTATCTAATAATTTTCCCGCCACAACAAGCATCACAACTGCCAGAATCCATTGTGCATACGGAAATGCCGTCAACTGCAGATAACTGTGTATCGTCAAATTGATAAAACGACTGTCTCTCCCCATTCTTTCATTTAGAAACAGGTTTCCCTGCCAGTTTGCGACAAAGGCAAGCACCGGAAGAACCGCTGCCGCTAAAAAAGTAATTCTTACGTACATTACACTTTTTTTCTTCCATCGATATGCCACCACTGCTGCCACGATCAAAAGAACAGTCAAAATCACCGCAAATATCTGCAATGTCAGGATCCACTTTCCGATGCTCTTTATCTCACCCGAGGTCAGCAGTTCCATAGAAAGTTTTCCTCCCTGCCGGAGACTTTCCTGCAGGTTGTCCACGCATTCTGAAAGTTCCCACAAGGTATATGTGGTTGGAAACTTTGCATATTTTAAGACCGGCATGGAAAACCAGGGCAGAAACCCTTCGGCAATCACCATAAATCCACAGCAGAAAATCGGCAGCATTGCCTTTGTATCTACTCCTGTCGCCTGTTTTTGCTGCATGCTTCAATCACTTCCTTTACTGTAACGGCATTTGGGAATAGATGTCTCGCCATCCGGTTTGCCGCAGTTGTATAAAAACTATTTCCAATAAAAAATTCTCTTGCACTTTGACAAGTCACAATACCACCATCAAAAAACATCGCGCAGGTATCTCCATAAGATGCACAAAATTCAATGTCATGCGACACCATCAATATTGTAACGCCTCTCTTTTTTAATCGTTCAAAGATATCTGCCAGTTTCTGCTTATAAAATCCATCTAACCCTTTCGTCGCCTCATCCAAAAGAAGAATCTCCGGTTCCAGAAGAAGCACTTTTGCCAGAGCGGCTCTCTGCTGCTCACCACCGCTCAAATCATATGGATGCATATCCAGCAGATGTCGGATTTCGGTCTCTTCAATAACACGCTCCATCTGTTCTTCATATTCTTTTTTATGTTGTATGCGAAGTCCGGAAAACATCTCCCACAAGTCCTCGCGCACGGTATTTCCCACAAAGAGACTTTGCGGATTCTGCGGAAGCACTCCGATCAATCCATGAAACAACTCTTTTTCTTTTATTTTACGGATGTCCTTTCCATTCAGAAAAATTTTCCCCCGGTACGCTTTCCGAATTCCTGACAGTAAGGATAAGGTTGTGCTTTTCCCGGTTCCGTTTCCACCTAGAATACAGAATAATTCTCCTTTTTGCACCTGCAAAGACAAATCTTTTACAACATCCGGCGTCTCTTTTTCATATCGAAACCACACTTCTTTCGCCTCGATCGCAATTTTGCTCTTTTCCTTCCTGTCTTCCGGTCCCTTAGGTTCCGGCATCTGTTCCTCACTTTTTTCAAAATGCTGTGTCAGCCAGTTTCTTCCCTCGCAGACTGTCAGCGGACAGGTTCCGATCTGTCCGGTTCCATCAAATATCTGCACCGGACTCGGCATTGCAAGAAATAAATCATTTCCGGAAAGTGCCTGCCCTACCTGTCTTGGCTCATCGTATAGAATCTGTCTTCCCTTTTCCAAAACCAGCACTTTATCTGCCATCGGAAACACTTCTTCCAGGCGATGTTCAATAATAATGACCGTCGTTCCAAGTTCCAGATTGATTTTTCGTATAGTTGCAAGAAATTCACTCGCCGCAATCGGATCCAATTGAGAAGTCGGTTCATCGAGCACAAGTACCTTCGGCTGCATCGCCATGACAGAAGCCAGATTCAAAAGTTGTTTCTGCCCTCCGGACAGTTCCTCCACACTTTTGGAAAACCAGTTCTGAATTCCAAAAAAGCTCGCCATCTCGGCTACTCTCAGACGTATCGTCTGCTGGTCATACCCGAGATTTTCCAGTCCAAATGCCAACTCATGCCACACTTTATCCGTCACGATCTGATTATCCGGACTCTGCAGCACATATCCAATCTCACTTGCCTGTGTTCTTACAGATACTTGTTCCAAAACGTCCCCACAAAATCGAATTTCTCCACTTCTCTTTCCATAGGGTGTCAGTGCTGTTTTAAAATGTCGAAGCAATGTCGTCTTTCCACAACCGGATTTTCCACAGATGACAATAAATTCTCCCTGCTCAATTGTAAAATTCACCTCCTGCAAAGCGGGTGCCTTTGCCTCTGGATAAGTGAACGTCAGATTTCTGATTTCAAATAGTGCCATTTTATATCCTCCACAACATTAATCACCATAGGGAGCATACACATTCCCCCATAAATGACATAGATTAAACATGTTTCCCAAGTAAACGGATTTCCCTCCATCATTGGAAAATATAAAAAATATATCTTTTTTGTCACAATTCCGCCAAATACGACCGCTCCTGCTGCAAGCATCACTGCGAGCATCCATTTATCTCTCGTGTCGAAACGATAGATAGAAAAATTCGTTCTGCCGCGCAATCCATATCCTCTCGACTTCATGGAATCCGCTGTCTCCACTGAATTTTCCAATGCCCACGTCGTCATGATCGAAAGAATTTTCATGCCATGTTTTGCTTTCGTAAGTGTCGTTCCATTTGTCACATCTCTTCCGATACATTTCTGTGCATCTGAAACCTTTGTAATCTGATTTTTAAACTTCGGAACAAAGCGAAGCACCATAGATAAAATCAACGACATCGCCGGAATTAGTTTTCCAAACAGATAAATAAATTTATCCGAGGTCATAATCACCTGGTAACAGGAAAACCAATTCAAAACGGACACAAGCATCACCCCGGATCCCAATCCATATACGATAGATTCCAGCGTCAGCGGATTCCCGGTTCGAAAATAAACCAAAAGGGTAACTCCCTCATGATTAAAAAGTGGATTCACAAGCGCCGAGATCAGAAACACCGGAATCATCAGCCAAAGCGCCGTTTTCACCGCTTTTTTTCCTCTCAGATAAATATAATACAGAAAACCACTCACGCAGGAAATTCCTAGAAAAACAGGGTGCCTCAGAAACATGGAGCACCCTATCACAAATACAAAATAAACAAAATTAATTATCGGATGATATGTACCAAAGTTATCTTTCCCCATTTTGATCCATCCAGCTTGTTCCCAGATCTCTGCCAAGATCGCAGGTATAATTCCACTGGATTTCATCTCCTTCCTGAACAATATATCTGCTGCATCCATAGTTCGGATACCAGCCATTCACGTTGTACATCCATCCGGAATTCTGTCCGCAGTCAAATTCATACAAATTATTGATTGCTTCTATATAATTACTGTTAAACAGTGGATTGAACGAATATTCCATATGAATCCGGTTATTTTTCGTCTCCCGAAGTAAAACATCAAATACACTCTCACCTTCATAGAAGGTCACTTCCCTTGTCGCATAAACCATGCCGTCAGACGAAATCAGCTTTTCTTTTCCCTCTGTCAAATTCTCCATATTATCAAGAATCGTCGCACAGGAAATGGTGAGATAACAGGTCTGCTTCTTACTCTTATCGATTGTGATGTCCCCTGGTTCTACCGGATTTTGCATTCCTTCCGGAACAGGATCTGTCTGATACTCATCCTGTCCGTTTCCGCTTCCATCACTGTAAGTGACATTGCTGTTTCCATTTGCAGCTCTGGCTGCTTTTTTCTCTTCGTATTTTGAATAATCTACTTCTTTGTCCTGAATGTTCTCTACATCAAAGTATCCTTCCTCTTTTGATTTAGAGTCATCTTCCTCCATCCAGGCATCTGTATTTTTCTGCTCCTTTTCGCTCTGAACTGTATTGGTAAATTTTGTATTTCCACAGCCTGTCACTGTGCTGCCTATCAACACAGCCGCAAGAAGCAGTCCTATTATTTTTTTCACCTTAAGCTTCTTCACCATTTTGGTCCCTTCTTTGTTTCTCGTTTTTCTTCTTTCGAGTCATCGAATATCCAACACCTGCCACAATTGCCGCGCCTGTAACGAGCAATCCGATCACATAGGGCATTGCCGAAGACTTTGCTTCTTCTTTTGTTCCCCGCAAAACCACTGCATCGGTATCGGTATCAATAAAATTCTCTTGGTCTTTTGCGTCATCTTTCAGCGATTTTGTACTTGCCCTCTTGTCAATGAAATATGCTCCGCCTTTTTCAATCAAGAACTTGGTCTGCCCATCTTTCACTTCCACTTTCTGTACATATTCCGCTTTTTTTGCTTTCGGATTGTAATATAAAAGTAAGTATTCTCCGTCTTCTTTTTCTACCGGTACTTCCACCTGGATTACTCCCGGAAATGTTCCTTTCTGCTCAAAATATAAAATTTCCGGATGTTCTGCCAACTGTTTGATCTCGTCATCATACGGGCTGGTTCGTTTCACCCCGATATTGACCTCTTTTTCTTCCTTGACATCGTTTCCGTTCAATGTAAATGCATATTCTGTTCCATCTGCCATCTTCCCTTCCATCCGAAGATTTTTGTCCTGATCTTTGACTTCTGAAATCTCTGCCTTTGCAACAACATTGTCTTTCACTTCTGCTTTTACAGTCTTACTTTCCTCCTTCGTGGAGGTTGTTTTTGTTTTTACAGCCGTCTTTTTATTCGATATCGTGTTTAACTGATTTGCGATTTCCTTCAGATCCCTCGTTCCTGCAAGCATCGGTTCGATTGTTCCGATATCCACCAGTTCACGCTGAATATAATAAGTTCCGCCTTCCGAAATACTGCAGGTCAGATATCCGTCGGATACAGAAGCCGTTCCTGCTTTCACGCTCTTTCCGTCCTCTTGTCTATAGAGCACATACGTTTTACTCACAAAACCGTTACATGCAATACGCAGCTCAACACTTCCCGGAAATGTACCACTTTCTTCGGTTGTAAACGAGTATTTCCCGACTTTTGATTCACCTGTCACTCCGGCTTTCATATCTGCCGGCTCGTAATTGTTCTCACCACTCAGTGTAAGCGTATAATTCCAACCCTCATATACATAATCTACACTAGAGTCTTTCACATTTGTAAAAATCTCTTTTGCCAAAATACCTTGCTGCAGTTTCTTTACAATCGTGTCTGCCTGCAACAAATCTTCTCTGTGTTCTACATACGCAAGATTTTCTTCCGGAATCGTTTCATATAATCGCATCAACTCCGCAATCTTGTCCGCATCTTTCAATGTAACCGCCAATGGATTGATTTCTTTCCAAATCTGCTCACTCAAGTTCTCCACTGCTGCTGTCTGTTCCGAGATTTCCTCTAGCTTTCCTTGCAGCTGACTGCGAAATTCCTCTTTTTCCGCAAATTTCTTCATCTGATCCAGTTCGCTGAGCAATGCATACACTGTCTGCTGATCTTTGATACGGATTTCTACCGGCAATGCCTCAAGTTTCTCGCGAAAACGCGCAATGTTCTCCGCCGTTTCTTCCTCTTCATCACTACCGTTTTGCACATCTGTCATATCATACAACGCATTTTCTCCATTGAGGGCTCTTGCATACGCCACAAGCGCCATCGTACCTTGATCCGTAGAGATTCCATCTGCGGTATTCTCCTTCGGAGTATGTTTAAATGCTCCATCGCTCAACTGATAAGTCAGAAGGTAATCCAATACAGAGTTTCCATTTTTGATAAATGTTTCATCCGACAATAATTCCACATTCAATGTAGAAAGTGCGATCACCGTCTGGGCTGCGCTTTCCAGATTCTCGGTTCCGAAACTGGAAAAGCCACCATTTTCATCCTGCATTGTGCTCAAGGTCTGAAGTGCCCTGTCGACTGCTGATTTGACATCGCTGTTGGTCGCATAATATGGAGCCAGCGCCTGGATTGCCATCGCGGTCATATCTGCATCCGCCTTTGTTCCTGATAAGGTCCAGCCACCGTCACTTAACTGCTTATTCAAAATCTGTTGAATCAGTTTCTCTCTGGTTGTCTGTTCCAGCCCTTTTGCCTGATCTTCTTCGGTAAGTTTTGGCACTTCATAATCCTTTGCATCGAATGCAAGCAGTGCATAAATCGTACCGTTAATCCCCTGCCAGTTTACTTGCTCAAAGTTTGCAAGCGGATATAACATATTGTAGCCGTTGACATTCGTCGGATCCATTCCGATTGCACTGAGCGCCAATACCACTCTCGAATATTCTGTATATTTGCGTTTGTCCAAAACTCCTTGGTTTTCCTCTAACGTCTGGTACAGATTCGCCAGATAGTTCTTTTGGGTTGTTTCCGGAAGATTACCATATCTCGCCATTGCAAGCACAGACCATTCCCCACCAATCGTATTTACAACCGGAACAGTCACATGTGTCTTTAGATAGTTGGCTGCATTGTCAAGACTTGCTTGCAGATCTTGCTCTGCAATTTCATTTTCTGGAACTTCCGCTGTCCCCTGGGCAAGATTCTCCTCCGGCTCTTCTTCATACAGCACCGTTGATTCTCCCCCGGTTCCACCTAAAATGATCTCTTCTTCAATTTCAAAATCCGCCGCATACACAGGCATTGGATTGCCTGCTGCGAGCACCGCAGCAAGCATCAATGCTATGATTCTAACATTTCTTTTTTTCATTTCTATTTTCCCTGTCTTTTCTTTTTGATTACAACAACTGCAGTAATCACAACAGCACATACTACAAGTAAATATACAAGAGAATCCATCTGCGTGCTGTCACCTGTTTTTGCTGTTCCGTTTCCAACTGTTCGCGCAGTCGTTCCATTCGTTTCCGAAGGATTACCAGGCATATCTGTCACAACACCAAAATCTCCTAATTTTGCTACCTTCACAGATATATATTCCTCTGAAACGCTTCCGCTAAGTTTTTCCACTTCCCCGTTATGATGCAACAATACGTCCATCTTTTTCCCGTTATACTTCTCGCCAACCGGTATTTTCAGTTCTGCTGCATCAGGAAGTTCTATTTCTTTTCCATTCTGCCAAAGTTCCACATGATACAATCCAAAGACACCTTTGTTTGAAGGAATCGCTTTTCGAATTGCATCTACTGCCGCATCCTCTTTTGTCAATTTGGAAACAACTAGCTGCATGTCTTCTGTAAGTGCTTCCCCTGTGAGCGTCAGACCGTATTTGGAATCCATAATTGTCAGAGGTGTTTTTTCCGGTTCTTCCGGTTCTCCCGGTTCTCCCGGATTCTGCGAATCCTCTTCGTACTTTACAATCACCTGATAAACCGCTTTCGTATCCGGTTCTACCGGAGTTGTGTAACTCACTGGAATGGAGGTAATGTTTACAAGGGTTCCTTCTTCTACCGGAATCATCGCTCCTGGCCGATAGGTCTTCTCATTGGACTGAATGGTCACTATATTGTTACGGTTAAAGCTTTCCGGTCTGAATGACACTTCTGTCGTATCTTTTGGAATTGTCAATGTATATTCATATACATCTCTGCTGTACTGTGGTGCAAGTTCACCTGTATCATTTCCAAGTGACTTTAATTCTCCGGTTACATCCGTTGTGTCTGTCAGGTCATTTCCCCAGTTCGTTGAATATTCCATTGTAATCTGGTCGCCGTCTGCTAAACCTCCATTTGCAACGGAGAACTCCTTCATCGATTTGTCCGGCATCCATCCATTTAAGGTTCCAAACCATCCACTCTTTTCTCCACGGTCCATTTCTCCCAGACCGCCAATCTCTTTTATATATGAATATACTGAATCAATCTCAATCTCAAGATTATTTTCCACGCATGCACGCTCGATCGCATCAAGCATCGTATCGTCTTCATAGATGGAAATCTGAGCAGACTCTAACATCACACCTCTTGCTTCCGGCCAGTCTTTTCCTTCCGGAGTCGGAATCATATCCTGCACACTAACATTCACAGTGCCGACCGGTATTTTTTCCGGTTCCTCTTCTACCGTTACTGTAAAGGATGGAAGTTTTGAGAACCAGCCATTTAACGCCGGAACCCCTAATCCCGGTTCCCCGGAACCTTTTGCCGTCAAATCGGTTCCCAGAGGCTGTCCCCACCATTCGCACCAGATTCCTTCTGAGCCGTCAAATGTGTAAGCGCCTGCTTCCGCAAATGTTACATCAAAGTCATTATTGGTCGATAAATCCCATTGTTTGCACTGACCTTTAAAGGCACCTAAGATTTCATTTTTATATGAAAGGTATGCTGCATCAGATTTTCCCCATGCACCATCCGATGTCCATACCGGATTGTAAATCGTTGCCATTTTGTAGACCGGCATTGTCACTCCCCGGAAGCTGATATTTGCAGTATCACCCGGTCTTAATGTCTCACCCGGTGTTGTCTTATTCTCTACCTTTACTTCTATGAATCTTGCATCGACTACTCGATAGAAAGATTTTAATTTTCCATCTTTGTCTTTTGCAAGAATTCCGATGATATTGCTTCTGTTTTCCAGATTTGCTGTATATTTTCCGTCTGTTCCTTCGATTTCTTCACCATTTAAAGTTACTTTGATTGACGCTGCATCTTCTGACGACACGTTGAAGGTGTATGGAACTGTCTCACCTTCTGTGTAGTAAATCGTGTCATAATGACGCCAGTTTTGAAGTTCCTCACTACAGGTGATCGTTGCTGTTCCTGTCTCTCCGACCGTAAACACTGCATAAGCTGTATTTACCGGGGAAACTGCACCCCAAGTTTTTTCTCCATATTCGAATGCATCATACGTTACTTTTACAACCGAAGTTCCCGGTTTTTTTGCCGTCACAACTGCCTTGTCATTCGAACTGTCCGTATCAAGAGAAATGCTGTCTCCTGCAATGATCTCAAAGCGGAATGTCGGACGCTGTACATCGTTTGTGATCGCATTGGAAATAATCTGCTCCAATCTCCATGGGCGAAGGCTTGCTGTATCTCCCACCTTCATCTCTTTTTGCTGATACTGCAGCCAGAGATCATTTTCGAAATCCTCGTATACTTTTGCTTCTGTCTGCACACCCCAGTATGCTTCCGCTGGTTCCGGCGCAGGTTCTTCCGCTTTTTCTGTCTTCTGCCATAAGAGAATTGGATATCCGTCATTGATCTGATTTTCATCCGCTGCATAACGGCCTTCTGCTCCGTTCAATGCGATTAAAAAGTCAGCCATATTTTCCGGAATCTGTGCCGCATGCGCATCCTCTGCGGAACCACAATAGTTGTTCTGTGAATTTATACTGTCATATTTTGCATAATCTCCGATTGCTTTGTCGCAAGTTGTGTAACTGTTTCGGATAACAACACCATTATTATATGTTTGTCCAATCAGTCCGCCTGCAAAACTATACTCTGTACTTCCACCTGCAAGTGTTCCGATAAAATAACTGTTCTCAATCGTTCCCTGATGCCCCATCTGTCCGACAAGGCCACCCACATGATACCATTCCGGCGCTTTCACATCTGCTTTCACATAACAATTGGAAATCGTCAGTCCATCTCCAAAGGTCTGTCCGACAAGTCCGCCTGCCTGACCATTTCCGCTCTGGGTAATCGTTCCAACCAGTCCGATATTTTTGATTACGGCACCGTTTCCTGCGTCACTGAAAAAGCCGATTGGACCATTTACTTTTTTATTAATCACTACATTCGAAATTGTATGACCGTTTCCGTCCAGAATTCCTGCAAACTTCTGAATCGGCTCCCAATTGCTCGTCAATTCAATATCCGCTGTCAGAATATAATTTCCATTTGGCTGCATTGCACGCAGTTCTTCTTCTGTCGCAATTTCTTTCTGTTTTGCTTTAACGAAAATAGATGCATGTTTACTGTCTGTAGAATTTGTAATTCCAAGTTTTGTGTTTGTCACAGTCACCCAGTATTCCATCTTTCCTGCGATCGTTGTATCCGGCACATAGGAAGACTTCGTTGCACCTTCAATCATTCCGTTACTGTTGTACCACTGATAAGAAAGCGTTCCTCCGTCACTTACCGTTGCTACTACTTCTAACGGTTCTGCTGTCTCTCCTACTGGATAAGAAGTTTTCTCTGCTAAATCTTTTGTAATCGTCGGTTTTTCGCAAGAAACGACCACCTTCACACTTCTACTGTCAGCTGTTTGAACGTCTCCACGGAGGGTATTTGTTGCCTGACATGCATAATAAGTTGTATGTCCCTTTGCTGTATCCACTGTTAATATCGGCTGAGTTGCTCCCTCAATCGCTTTCATGTTAGAAATACTTCCCCAAGGATCTGTTTCTGACTGATACCATTGATATGTAATCTCTCCGCCGTTTTCTGTCACAGCTTCCACTTCCAACGGTTCTGGGTTTTTCTCTCCTACCAAATAGTAGATATCATCTCGTCCCAAATTCTTGGTAAACCGAGGAGTCTCCGCTTTTAATTCTATTCTGCTCCACTTGCTGACTGTAGACACCGTCTCGCCTTTCAGTGTATTGGTCGCTACTACTTTATAGTATTTTGCTCCCTTTTTGCTTGTATCAATCTGGTAGGTCTCTGAAGTTGCTTCTGGAATCAGCGTCATTCCTTCCACGCTTCCATCCTTCGCCAACGTTTCTCCCTCATACCACTGATATGATACACTTCCTTCGTCTTTCACAGAAGCCTTCACACTCAATTTGAACTCTTCATCAAATTTCGGATTATAGGTTGTCGTTCTTAAATTTTCCTCAAAGACCGGTGTATCTACTTTCACCGTAACCGTCGCAACTGTACTGTCTGCTGATGTCGATTGACCATTCAGAGTATTGGTTACAATACATTTGTAATAAGTAGTACCGATTTTCTCTGTCTTCGGCACATACTCCTGCTCTGTTGCACCATCGACTTTTTCCCAAGATGCTTTGTCCGTGCTCTGATACCATTGATACGAAATCGTACCTTCTCCTGCAATCTGTGCACCTACCCTCAACTTCTTGGCAGTATCCACCGTTAAGTAAGTCACTTCTTTTGAATCTAGATCTTCCACAAAGACCGGTGTTTCAATTCCGGTTACTACCGTTGCAATATTGCTTGTCACTTCATTCGAAAGTCCGGTTGCTTTATCATAATTTGTGACAACACATTTGTAGTATATCGTTCCGGACGTTTCTGTAGATGGCGTGTAACTTGCTTCTCCCACTCCCAAAGAGGTCCATGCCATCTTATCTGTGCTTGAGAACCATTCGTAACTCAATTCGCCGACCGTTACAGCCGCCTGCACTTCCAACGCATCTGCTGCCTCGCCAACACCATAGTACACCGGTTCTTCTGAAAGGTTTATATTCAACACCGGCAGTTCTGCGTGACATGCTTCCAACAATGTCGCATATGCTGCATCTACCGCATCCTGTGTTGCATTCAACGTATTCATAACTGCAAGTGCATCTGCCTGTGCTTGCGGATTCTGAACAAAAAATCCGGACTCTGCCAAATTCGCATACAAAATATATAACTGGCCCTTATCTGCTGCCGCATAAGAATAAGAAACTCCGGAGCGGTCAAATCCGAGATCTGCGCCCAATCCGTCTACCGTATACTGAAGACGCACTACATAATAGCTTTCCCCATTCTGTTCGTAAGGGCTTCCGAAGGTGTAAAACCAATGTCCTCCCATTGCCTGATCTGACATAATGTTTCCTTCTGTATACATCCAGCCGCTGCCTGAGGTATATTTATGCTCACTAAGATCCTGATCTCCATCATATTCTTCCAACACCACTCCTGCGTCTTTCAAAAACTGTGGAAGATCCGTATATCCTTTGTCAACACCTTTGACAGTTGCAAGATACGCCGGTCCCGATACGCTTTCCTGATAATCCATCGGAGTGCCGTTTTTCTGTAACGCATACGAAAGCACACCTCCGGCCGTCACTGCATCCGGTGTCACCGTCTGTCCTTTTTGCGCCCAATAGTCAATAAATTCATCAAATGTTACAATTTCCGGTTCGATGTAAAACCCTTGTCCAAGAGTCTGTCCCTCAACCGATACAACGACTTTTGTCGGCTTTACCTCTTCCTCCGCCTCGACAATAGCCATTTCGGGCAGGCATCCCAAAAGCAATGCAAATGCCAGCACCCACGAAAATATTCTCTTTTTCATGTTCCATTCCTCCTTGTCCTTTCTTTCAATAAGTCATGTGACAGAAAAGATTTTTGAAAGCAAAAAAGCAGTTTTTCACTCAACTTTTGAAAAACTGCTTTTTGTTCAGATGCTTATGATATTTGTTACAAAAAGACATTCTTTCAAACCTAAAAATATTCTTTTCTATATACGGCAGGTCTCCTGGCTTCGCTTCATCCTTCAAAACTCCTTCTCAACGAATTGTCAATGGCATTTGTTTTGTCGTCCACGTTACAGTAGAGGTGACTGCTCCGGTCTTTCACCGGATTCCCTTTTCATACTTTTGTCTCATTCTAAAGCAACCGCATACTTATCACTGTTTTCTTATTTATGTTTTATTGTATATGACTTTCATCAATACTTCTAGTAATTTTTTTCGATTTTCATAAATCTTTTCAGAAATTATTCCAATTTATGCAAAAATTTTCCCTCCCTGATTTCTACAAGCACAATATCCGGTCCAATTTTCTTAATGCACTGAAATGGAATCACATATTCGCAGTCTGTTCCTAAAAAGCCCCATATCTTCCCCGGCCCCGGAACTACTATTGCCTCAATCTGTCCTGTACAAGAATCAAACACAAGATCCACCACACATCCCAAGCGTTTGCAGTCACACGTATTGATCACTTCTTTTTCCCGGAGTTCACACAATCTCATATTCGATTCTCCTATTCCCATTTTTCTTTGACAACACTCTTTTTCTATACTCAAATTATGCAGGTTTTCGGTTTTTGTGCTTTTTCGCTTTCCATTTCCCCAAAAATCAGCTACAATCTTTTTAGTACAATCTATATTAATAGCATATTTTTAAGCAATATTTTAAAGGAGATTTTCAAGTATGAAAGAAACCATTTTAGTTTTTAACCTTCCAGACAAACAAGCTCGTCTGGCAATTGAAAAGGCTTTGTTCCCTTTAAAAGTTCGTCTCCGTTCTGTTTCCAGAGATCAATATAACCAGCCTCTTGGAGTACTGGCCGGCATCAAGGAGATTTCTGCTGTAGACGAACCTTTTACCGGAGAAGAACTCCCTGACACAATGTTTGTTTTTGCATTTTTATCCGATGCTAAACTCAATCAGGTTCTGGTTGCACTTCGCAAGAGCGGCGCAGGCCCCTTCCCGTACAAAGCAATCCTGACACCGACGAATCAGTTTTGGACAGCCCACGAATGTTTCCGGGAAATAGCAGAAGAACATCGCACAATGAATTCCTAACAAATACAGTTTTCCATGCAGCGAAAAAGACGCCGACAATGTCAGCGTCTTTTCTGCTAAAAGTCCTTATTCATGAATTCACAATTCTATATGATCGATCATATCTGTACCTTAGAAGCCTCATTTTCAATTATCAGCAGCCCGGTCTTCAGCAGGATCGGACGAAGTACATTATATAAAACTGCAACAAGAATAGTAGATACGACCGCGTTGACAAATGTTGTCGCTGTACTCCATTTTGCAAGCACTTCTGCCATTTCCTGCGGCTGTCCCAAAATATATTGCTTGTAAAAATAACCAACCAGCGGATCTGCCACCACATTAAATCCCAGTCCCGCAACAGAAGCTATCATACTCCACCGGAAAATATATTTCTTATCTGTACTTTCATTGATTTTTGCAATCCGATGAGCAACCAGCCCTACAATCAATCCAATGCAAAACTTTAAAACAAACGTCTTTGGTGCTCCTACAATATAAACCGGATCCAAAATATCTGCAATTGTCATTCCCAGCGCTCCTGCCAGACCACCATATCCACCACCGAGCAGCAATGCTGCCAATACACAAAATGCATTTCCGATATGTAATGACGTTGCATCTCCACCACCGGGCATTGGTATTTTAATCTGAAAGAATGTAAATGACACAAAACAAAGTGCTGCAAGTAATGCTGTCTGTGCCAATTTTATCACTGTTCTTTTTCTCTTTTCCATACTCATCCACTTCCTCCTTCATTTTTGCTTGCTCTTATCCTAGCACGCAACTGGCTCTGTTTAAATATCCAGTTTTTCACTTTTATACCAGTCCAGTTTGTTTATCCTTTCCTTTTTTCTTTTCAAACTGACTCTTGATTTATCCGAATATATGTTGTAATATGTACACATACTAAACGTAGTTTTTATTACTAGGTTATACATCTTTTATGTTTTATCATTTGGGAGGCGTTAAAAGTTATGAAACAACATATTAAAGATCCAGGAAGCGCAATTACTCATTTTATCGGAATGCTGATGGCAATCTTCTCAGCCTTTCCTCTTTTGATCAAAGCGGCTCACGAACCGGGGCACATTTATGTAATTTCACTTGCGATCTATGCCGCAAGTCTAATTCTTTTATATGCCGCAAGCACAACTTACCATACATTTGATAAATCCGAAAAAATCAATACCATCTTGAAAAAGATTGATCACATGATGATCTTCGTTTTGATCGCAGGAAGTTATACTCCCATCTGCCTTTTGGTTCTGGACAAAAAAACCGGGATTCCGCTGCTTGCCCTCGTATGGGGAATCGCCATTGCCGGGATTCTGATCAAAGCCTTCTGGGTTTATTGTCCTAAGTGGGTATCTTCTGTTCTTTACATTGGAATGGGATGGACCTGTGTTCTGGCATTTACGCAGATTCTAAACGGTCTGTCTCCGACAGCCTTCGGCTGGTTACTTGCCGGTGGTATTATTTATACTGTTGGCGGCATCATTTACGCATTAAAACTGCCAATCTTCAACAATAAGCATAAAAATTTCGGAAGCCATGAAATCTTCCATTTATTTGTTATGGGCGGAAGTGCTTGTCATTTTATTGTAATGTATGCCTATCTGCTCCCATAAATGATTCCACTGAAATCCCCTATTTTTCTGAACTCCAAACATCCCATCGGACTGTTCTGCCGGACTGTTTTATCACATGTTTGACAACAGTAAAAGGCTGCGGCATATCACACCTGCCGCAGCCTTCATTTTTTTATGATTCCGAATACAAATAATTCATCTCCCGAATTCGACGATCAATTCCATGCTCAACAATATACTCAGCAACAGAGCGAGGAACATTCTGCATCCATTCCTTATTATTTTTCCGAATCATCTCTCGAACCATTGTTCCGCTAATCCCCATATCTTCCGGATTTCTTCTCCAAAGCACCTCGGTCTTCAATCCCTGACTTTGCAAAATTCTATATTTTTCTTCATCCCATGGAGTACAGAGACTCATATAATACGTTGCATCCTGCGGTGCATACTGTGTAAGCAGATCCGGCTGGCTGATTGGAAATGGGATAATTTCAAACTCTTTCCGTTTCACTCCAAAATCACGCAGAGCTCCTTGTATCATTTCCATCCGCTCAAAATATGTCAGCGGATTTTCTTTTTTTGTAACCCCATTTACATCCAAAGAAGATGTAGCTGCATACGCCACAATGTCCGGATGTGTAATGCCGATATATAACTTATTGCAACGCATCTTTGCTGCAAGTACACCTTCCATGTGTTTTAAATGAAAGATCTGATATCGACCAAAAATAACACCTTTCTCTACCATAACGTCACCTCTGCCTCCTTATATCTCTTGTTTTATAACTCCCCAAAATTCCATCAATCTATCCAGTGAATAGGCTGCATTTGCAGGACTTGTTGATGGCAGACCTACTATCTCTCTGCCTGTATTTGCCCGGCTATACTTCTCATACAGCTTTTTTACTGTACCACCATTTGCATAAATCGTCTGAATCTCCGCCTTTTGTAAAATACAATTTAAATCAGCCGGCACCACATTCCGGATACTGCTATCACTGGAACCAATAATCTCGCAGCTCTCAATCACATCCCAGATAGCAATTCCATTTTCCAGAAGAAGCGCTTTCTTTTCTTCTATCGTCTGTGGCACATCCCATCCGGTCAGCCTTGCCATCACTTTCCAGAAACGATTTTGCGGATGCCCATAATAGAAATTCTGTTCTCTTGATTTCACCGATGGAAATGTTCCCAGAATCAATACTCTGGAATGCTCGTCAAAGATGGGCGCAAACTGATGCGAGACGCTCTCATATTCTGTTTGTTTCATCTTCTATACTCCTCTAATTCCTTTCCATCCAAAGCCACATAGTGCAGTACATCATTTCGATCATATACCAGTTTCAAAGAAAAGAACGGGCGTCCCTCCTCCAGCAGCCGGAAGAAGATCTTATCACCTTCCCAGAGCTCCAAATCATAAATCGCCGTTTTGTCTACCCACTCAAGTTCTCCTTCATCACAAGGAATCGGCGTACCTTCAAATCCATCCGCAGTATACAAAGACATATACTCAATTGTATCTTCCCCATATACAAACGTAACAATTCCTCGATACTGCCAGGATGTCAAGGTATATCCGGTTTCTTCTTTCACCTCCCGCAAAAGACATTCTTCCGGACTTTCATTTCTTTCAAAATGTCCGCCCACACCGACCCACTTATCCTTATTGACATCATTTTCCTTGACAGTACGGTGAAGCATGAGATATTTTCCATCTTTTTCAATATAACATAAAGTACTTAATTCTTTCATCACCATTTTCTCCATGTAACTGCATCTATTCTTTTAAAACTCGTTTTAACACATCTGTCACATTCTTAACCGGAATGATTTCCAGTTTTTCTTTCACTTCCTCTGCCACTTCATCCAGATCGTCCACATTTGTTTCCGGAATCAACACTTTGGAAATTCCCGCTCTTTGCGCTGCCATCAATTTTTCCGGAAGCCCTCCGATCGGCATTACCGTTCCCCGCAAGGAAACCTCTCCTGTCATCGCATATTCCGGACTCACTGCCTTACCGGTCAGCAAAGATGCTAGTGCAGTTGTCAGCGTAATTCCCGCAGATGGTCCGTCTTTCGGAACAGCCCCTTCCGGAACATGGATATGTAAATCCTGCTCTTTCAGCACTTCCGCCTCCTTCGGATACATCGCTTTCACCAAGCTGATTGCAATCTGTACAGACTCTTTCATAACATCACCCAATTGTCCGGTAATCTGTACCTTTCCACTTCCTTGTGTCAACAGGGTTTCGATGAAAAGAATCTCTCCACCGGCCGAAGTCCATGCCAATCCCGTCACAACCCCCGGTCTCTTCTCTTCCAATATACTTTCATGCCGGATTGGTTTCTGATCCAGAAATTCCTGCAGCCTCTTTGGGCCGACCGTAATACTTTTCTGTTCCCCTTTCACCAGCTTTACAGCCGCATACCGGCACAATGTTTCCAACTGTTTCTTCAGTCCACGTACTCCCGATTCCATCGTATAATCATGAATCAGTGTTTGAAGCGCCTCATCTGTTACCTTCAGGTTCTGATTCTTTATTCCCATCTTTTTCATAGCCTTCGGCAGCAAATGTTTCCTTGCGATCTGCTGTTTCTCAACTGCCGTATATCCCGGAAATTGAATCACTTCCATACGATTTAACAAAGGCTCCGGTATCGTGTCAATTGTATTTGCTGTACATACAAAAAGTACATCCGACAAATCATAAGGTACATTTGTATAATGATCAGTGAAACTATTATTCTGCTCCGGATCCAGAACTTCCAGCAAGGCACTGGCAGGATCTCCACTGAAATCCTTTGATAATTTATCCACCTCATCCAACACCATGACCGGATTGGATGCGCCGCACCGTTTCATGCCTTCCATGATCCTTCCCGGCATTGCACCCACATAAGTCCTTCTGTGTCCGCGGATTTCTGCCTCATCCCGGACTCCTCCAAGACTGACTCGTACGTAAGCACGCCCCAAAGCCTCTGCAATACTCTGCCCAATACTCGTCTTACCGGTTCCCGGCGCACCTACAAACAGAAGAATCGAACCCGACTGCTGCTTATTCAATGCCATCACTGCCATTTGTTGGATAATTCGTTGTTTTACTTTTTTCAATCCGTAATGATCCCGGTCCAAGATCTCCTCTGCCTTTTTAAGATCCAACTGCAAAGCAGACTCTTTTTTCCATGACAGACTGGTCACAAAATCCAGATAATCATACAACATTCCATATTCGTGACTGTCTTTTCCCTCCTGCTTCATCCGGTTCAAAACCTTTTCTGCCTCCTTACGGGCAGTCTCATTCATTCCTGAACTTTGGATCTTCTGTTCAAATTTCCGTACGTCAGAAACATTTTCCGGATGCATTTCATCAAGCTGTTTTTGTAAAAATTCAATCTGTTTCTTGATTGCCTCTTCCCGGTATACTTCTTCGTGCCGCTCCTGCTGGGCACTCTCTGCCTCTTCGCCGACACGAGCCATTTCGATAAATTCATATACTGCATGTTCCATCAGTTCCATCCGCCCTGACATAGAATCAGCAGCCAGAATGGCATATCGCTCTTCATTTGTCAGATTTAAATACGATGAAATTGCTGATACAGCCTCTTCCATTGATTTCCAATGCAGAATATAACTCCGCGCCCAGATTCCCCACTGAAATCCCTGAATAAACCGCAGAATTGACGCACGCATTTTTTCAAATCGTTCCTTCTGTTCTTCCGCTCCTACATCATCTACCTGTGCACGCTCTGTTGTAAGTGCCTTCAGGTGCTGATCTTCTCTAACCGAAATACGTTCCAGATTCTCCCTGTTTTTCGTGCGGATACTGACATTGCCTTCTCCGTCAATGCCTTCCACCGTACCGGACACACCGATTTTGAAAAAATCGTCCGGATACATTTCGCCGATGTTCTTATCTTCTTTTAACATCATAAACAGTACCGAATCCCCTGCCGTAAATTCCGGAATCTTCAATTCGCGAAACACATCACTTTTAAAATAATATGTTACACCAGGCAAAATAATCATATCGTAAATTGGTATTATAAACATATCCATCACTCCTTTTTGTTAGCACTCATGCATTAAGAGTGCTAATCCTAGTGTAACGATAGCATATTTTCAAACATTTGTAAAGCAACGACATCCCTATTTTCTGTTCTTTTCTTTGCAATATTTTTTCAGAAAGCACTCCTCACATTTAGGACTGCGTGCTGTGCAGATACTCCTTCCAAATGTAATAATCTGTATGTTATATAAAATCCAGTGATCTTCCGGAAGTTCTTTCATGAGATCCATTTCAATCTTCTCCGGATCTGACTGCTTTGTCAGCCCCAGCCTGTTGGAAATTCGTTTCACATGGGTATCCACGACCACACTTGCATCATGATAAATATTTCCACGTATTACATTCGCTGTCTTCCTTCCCACTCCGGCTAAAGAAGTCAGATCTTCCAGACTTCTGGGTACTTCTCCTCCAAACTTATCACGCACATCCTTCATACAGCCTATGATATTCTTTGCCTTATTATGATAAAATCCGGTTGGTTTGATATCTTGCTCCAGCTCTTGAAGATCTGCATTCGCAAATGCATCCACTGACGTATATTTCTGAAACAAATCCTTTGTCACAATATTGACTCTGGCATCTGTACACTGGGCGCTCAACATGGTGGCAATCAATAACTGCCATGGTGTTTCATAATTTAAGTAACAAATATATTCCGTACCATATTGTTCATCTAAAATATCTAATATTTCTTTGGTTCGTTTTTTCATTCCAGTTCTTATCTTCTCCTTATGCGTTATCTCCTAATTTGTATTCCTATAAAATTTCTCGACCGAATCTTTCAGTTTTAAAAACAATTTATAATATTCTCCAATGATTACCTGAAATTTTTTTGCTGCAAGTGTTCCGTCATAATCATAAGCCAACTGATTTCTGTCTTTCAACATCCGCAACCATCCGTCATCATCAATCATGCCATTCTGAAATGCCTGTTGTAAAGTTTCTCTAGGAGACCCCAGAGGAAAATCCAGAACCCCCAATTCCTTTACAAGAATATCTTTCATCACTTTCCATGCAATATCAAAAGTAAGATTAAAATTCAACACTGTAGCCTTTAATACAAAATCCGCTTTTGGATCTGCTGTACGACTTTTTTCTAAATTTTTCAGGCTCCTACAAAACGTATTATAACGATTAATATATTTGCTTTCCATATTTTTTTATGTCCTCCAGCAAAAATTCATTATGGATATTTTCATAATCAAAAATATCAATTTTACGAAGTGTCATAATCTCTTCCAATGCTTCTTCTAATTTCAATATATCTTCACACCCGTATACCACAAAATCAATATCACTGGTATCAGTTCCGAAATCGGCATTACATTCATATTACACTGCTCCTTGTTCTTCAAACCTGTTTCATTATCTCAATTATACTTCAACCTGTATGCAATAACAACAAAAAACATGCGGCTTTTTTGCCATGAAAATGGCTTAAAACCGCATGTTTCTGTATAGAGGATGTTATATTATTGTTACAAGATGGGTGGGGAGGATGTTATGTCAGTGTCACGTCATTCATCAAAAAACCGAAGTATCTACAGCATTTTTTAATTCTTCAAGTCTTCGAAAAAACATTTCTTTCCATACTGTCATATCTTCAAAAATTTCTTCATCTATATCTTTTATCTGATGCATCCCAACATGTCTGACTGCTTCTATTGCCGCCTCCCGCTGCGTTTTTTTCTCAGGATAAACCGTTTGACAGTTTGCTCCATCTATCGTGTCATAACTTCCAAAGCTCTGATTAAAATCCATGATCGGATACAGTGAAACATATTCATTGGTCCGATTATCAACCAAAAATCCCCAGTTTTCCGGGTGTCGGTCTATATTACCAACCAGATAATCAAGGATATTCATTCCATAATACGTCTCTTTATCAATCCGCAAACACTCATTCAATACATTCAAGTCATGATTTGACGCATATATTTCAAATGCCATTTTTGAAACGATAGAATACTGCCTAGATGTTATAATTTTACTCTGAGTTACTTTTTGCCCATCATAAAAGCCTTCATCATATTTCACCTGTTTAAAGTCAAAGCATTGGCATAATCTACTTGCTAAAAGTTCTTTCTGAACAGCATCCTCACCCCCATCTTTTAATAAAATGAAATCTTTTCCCCTTCTGATCCATGCTTTTGGAAAGCATCCTTTGGTGGATAAATCCGGTGCCAGTTCCTGATTTGTAACTGTCATCGGTTTTCCACGCAAAGAAAGTTCTACCACCGCCTCATTTAATGAATTATCATACAAATTTATCTTTTCGTAAGAAATGTCTTCATCACTCTTTTTTACCCAATAAACATCTGTCAATGATACACAGTGATATGATAATGCTATTTTAGCACGATCCCGATCCGTCATTGCCTGTGCCATTCCGATACTGTTTAAAATTTCTTTTGCATATTTCCTGTCTAAAGACAACACCCGCGAGGCACACCAATGATAAAAATTATTCATATTATTGATCAGCGTATCAAAATCACACTCATTCTCCAAATAAAGATCATACGGAATAAACTTTTCGTCCAAAATAGCAGCCTCTCCACGCATATTAATCTCTGCTACTTTTCGTTCACCATGCATGATATCGTAATACGTAATATCAGGATTGTATCTTTTTCTTGCGTTATTATCATTAAGCTCAATTATTGTTTTCGGCTGCAACAAACCATTATTCATATTATCACCATTCCAATCACTCACGATACAAAGTATATTCAACTTTACGTACTTTCGATTTTTTGTCCTCGCCTCCCTCCAGATATGCCCAGAACATCAAATATATTTTTTTACCATCAATTACTGCAATTTCCAACGGAGTGGTCAGTCCTGTACCCATTGCCATAAAATTAATACACATTATCTTAAAATGATTTTCAAAAATATTTGTCTCTATCCTTTGTTTCTGAGAAATATCTTCAACAAAACTAATAGTTAAAATCAATTCAAAATAATTATCTCCGTTAATATTTAAAGTAAGATCACTATTCTCATTAAATAAAAACACAGTTCCGTAACTGATGATTTCCCGATTCTGAGAGCTTAATTTTACTTGCATTTTTGTCACCTCTCAACTAAAGATGTTTTTATTGTACCAAGTCGCTAGCGCGACGGCTAACCCTAGGTACGTGAAACCTCTAC
>ENA-ORSX01000475-ORSX01000475.1-human-gut-metagenome-genome-assembly--contig:-NODE-475-length-42666-cov-22.122668_pt1 | contig 42666 bp, 30 predicted proteins | sample MGYA00241904_ERZ509172 | MGnify/ENA primary metagenome ERZ509172 (study PRJEB26280, sample SAMEA2338795) | human gut metagenome | biome: human gut; feature: human-associated habitat; material: faeces... | reverse complement strand
TTGAAGCGGAATGGCGCTCCGTTCCTCTGGAACGGATGCGCAGTTCTTGCGGAATTTGCAAATAACATACCAATGCAGGTTCTAGGCTGGAAATCACCTTTAGAAAAACGTCTCGAACTCGAGACACAATAATTCTTATTCCACTTGTTCAATAAATTTCTGCAAGGTTTTGTTCTGTCAAGGTCTTGCCCTATAAGGGTGCTATGCAACCTTGACAGAACAAAACCTTGCAGATAAAAAGCAATCAAGTGGAATAAGAATAAAGTGTAGCATCTTATGCTCACTGATTAGATTCTATAGTACCACACCACTCTTTTTATTTTTGAAAAGTTGGTGTCACATCATTGACTAATGTACATCAAAATAACAGAATCCCCTTAAAACAATACTCTAACTTTTGTCACAAGTATCATTTTAAGAGGATTCTTCATGTTATATTCAATAATAAAACGAACTCGGTAATTGTTCTACACGAACAGTATTTCCATTTTTAATATACTTCCGATATGCTACTGCGCTGTTTCCACTCGTGTACCAAGATTCTATATTTACATAATCGTACCAGCTTGGCTGTGTCCCCCACACTTCTGCATATAACGTATTTCCATATGAATATGTAACAAGTTTCACCGGAAAATCATAATTGTTTTTTATTTTCAAATCAGAACTTCCATAATCGACCATTGCATCCTGACCTATTGGAACATACGTGGATGGAACCGAATGATTTCTGCGTTCTACAATTGTAAGTCCGGCTCTAAGTGCAGCTCCATATAATGTGGTACTTGCTTGACAAATACCACCACCGTATCCAACACCTCCAACTACTCCTGCCGGCAAATATCCTTCCGCCTGACCACAAGGTCCTGCCACTCCAAAAAAGGAAAGTGTCTGTCCAGGCTGTATAACAACTTGATTAAAACTGCTCAGCGCCCTTTTCATATTATAGGTTCCATTTGCATTATTGGTAGAAACAGTAGAAAACACTGCCATACGATCACTGTAAAGTGCAGCACGCCCATCTGCACCAATTCGTATTCCATCTATCGTAGTATTTCTTGCCATAATCTTTGTACTTGGATAGAAATAATAGCGATACCCCTTGATTGTCTGCCATCCACTTACCATAAAGCCATTTGCATTTGCATAGTACCATGTCTGCCCAAATGTTACCCATTGATTTTTATACGGAAAGCCTGTCACCGGATTTTTATAATATTTATTTCCATTATACTCTCCCCAGCCACCTTCTTTTTTCATAATTCCATTGCTGTCAAAATTATAAATAACTCCTCCTATGACTTGCTTACCTTTCACAATCGCCGCATCACTACCACAATAATAATAGATATCACCAAATTTTATAAACTGGTTTCTATATAATTTTCCTCCTGCTGCAGCAAAGTATTTTTTATCCCCGTCTTCTATCCAACCAGCTGTTTTCTTGATTACTCCATTTTCCTGTGCATAATAAAATGTCCCGGAAACATTCACAATCCCAATCTGAACACTTCCATCTGTTCCCATATAATACCAATCATTTCCAAAAGTAATAATTTGATTCTTATACAATGCTCCTCTTTCATTTGCGAAGTATTTTTTATTCTCTATTTCTATCCAACCAGATTTCTTAAGAACACCTGTCTCGGGATCTCCATAATACAATGTTCCATTTCCAGCTTTTATGTAGCCCTTCTGAACACTTCCATCTGTTCCCATATAATACCAGTTATCTCCAAAAGTAATAATCTGATCCTTATACAACTCTCCCTTTTCATTTGCGAAATATTTTTTATTCTCTGTCTCTACCCAGCCAGACTTCTTAAGAACACCTGTCTCGGGATCTCCATAATACAATGTTCCATTTCCAGCTTTTATGTAGCCTTTCTGAACACTTCCATCTGAGCCCATATAATACCAGACATCTCCAAAGGTTATAATCTGATTACTGTAAAATTTTCCACTCGGGCTCATAAAGTATCTTTTCCCATCCTTTTCTAGCCATCCAGTTTTTTGATTCTGTATAATTCCTGTTTCTGGATCTGCATAGTATACTCCATTCGAAGTTTGAACAACACCCTTTTGGACACTTCCATCACTACCCATGTAATAATAGATATCACCAAACTTTATCATTTGATTTTGAAAAAGCATTCCGCCTTCTCTTGCAAAATATCGATTATTATTATAATCAATCCAACCGGCACTTCTTTTTACAACTCCTGTGTCCAGATCAGAATAATAAAGTGCATTATTTACATTAATTATTCCTTTCTGAACACTTCCGTCATTCCCCATATAGTAATATGTATTACCAAATTTTATAAACTGATTCTTATACAATTCGGCTCTTTCATTTGCAAAATATCTTTTATGTTCTATTTCTATCCAACTTGACTTATTAAGAATGCCGGTTTCTAAATCTCCATAATACAAACTACCATTTAAAGCCTTAATATATCCCTTCTGAACACTGCCATCCGAACCCATATAATACCAGATGTCTCCAAAAGTAATGATTTGATTCTGATATAATTCTCCATTCTGAGCTGCAAAATATCTATTTTCACCAACCGTAATCCAGCCTATCTGCAATACTCCTGTTTCCATATCAAAAAAATACAACTTTCCTGCGATAGTCTGCATTCCTTTTAACAAGTTTCCTTTTTCATCCAAATATTTTTTTCCTTCTGCAGTTTCAATCCATCCTGTTTGTACTTTTTCTGCAATTGGTTTCTCAATTTTATTTTCTTCCCCTGTAGAATCCTCCTCTGGAATAACTTCTGTCTCTGATGTTGTTTCTTGCGAAATACTATATTCCCCATCTTCATTAAAGGTATATCGAATTCCATCAATTTCTTCAACACGATTTTCATACCGCTCTCCAGTTTCCGGTGAGAAAAAATACTCTTCAGCACCTACCTTTTGCCAGCCTGTCTGAACGACCCCCTCAGCATCAAAAAAATAAAACTTATTCTCTATTTTTCGTAAACCAGTTACTTTCTCGCCCTCTTCATCCAGATAAATCCTATTTTTCTCTTCTACATTGCCCTTCCATACATTTTTTTCTACAAGCATCTCTTCTACATTTTCTTCTGTACTCTTTTGAAAAATCTCTGTTGTATCATTAGCTGCCATTACCGGGGTACAAATTGAAAGCAACATGCCAGTTGAAAGTGCAAGCGTCAGTACTCTATAAATTTTCTTTTTCATTTTTTACTGTTCCCTCATCCTTCTTTATTTTTAATTAATTCCGATTCTTTAATAAATCTTAACTATATTTTCTATTGTAACAATATCTTGTTATTTTGTAAACAAAGACCTCCCTGTTTTTCACATCCTCCTATATTCGCAAAAGCTTGTATATTGTATACAAGATTTCCTTGAAGAAAAACCCATACTCTTAGTGAGCATGAGCTTTCCTTTTTAATTAATCCATACATTCATATCAACGTTTCCATGGATTCCGTTCACTTTTCCAGTACTTGTATATTGCCAACATTGATATGAACCTTTATGTGTAATAACTGTATTATACTGCGCAACCCACAATTGCCACTTAGTTAACATTGATAACTGTAAATCTGTTTGGAAAAACGATGTACTTGCATACACCATAGGCTTATACCCTAAACGCTGCATTTCAATGCAGAATGTATTTGCCATTAATGTTCTCTGCGTTGCGGATAAATAATCTGCACGTCCATCTCTATCTGAATTATAATATTCTGAATCAAATGCTACCGGATATGTTATATTATAATCTTTAATCAAGTTATAAGTAAACTGAGCTTCTTCTTTTGCCTCCTGTACAGTAATTGCTTGTGAAAAGAAATATACACCAACTTTAATTCCTGCTGCCAATGCACCTTCAATATTTTGCTTGTAATACGGATCTGCCATCAACTTTCCAGCTGCAGCACTTCCACGATATCCCACACGAATCATAGCAAATTCTACACCGGCTTTTTTTACCTCTGACCAATTAATATTACCTTGCCACTGTGAAACATCAATTCCCATTTTAGATGCCAATGCACCTGTTGAATCAAAGTAATATCGAACTCCGTCAATATCCGTATAACCCTTCGCTAATGTTCCATCTGCTTTTTGATAGTATTTATTAGAACCTGATGTGAACCATCCTGCTTTTCGTTCCAGCAATCCGGTTTTTTCGTTAAATGTATACCAAACACCATTGATATATTTCTTTCCCTTTACCATGCTTCCAGTAGAATCCATGTAATATGTATCAGATCCAAAAGTAATAAATTGATTACGATATAAAATTCCTGATTCATTTGCAAAATAACGCTTTCCGGCATAATCAATCCAACCTGCATTTTTCTTTATAATACCTGTGTTCACATCAGCATAATAAAGAGTTCCATTTATATCAATAATCCCTTTTTTTACAGCTCCATCTGCTCCCATATAATACCAAACTGTGCCAAACGTAATCAATTGATTATGATACAATTTTCCTGTTTCATCTGCAAAATATTTATTTCCATTATCTTCTATCCAACCAACCTTATTCCAAATAACACCTGTTTTCGAATCTGCGAAATAAATTACTCCGCCTGCTGCATGAACAATGCCTTTTTTAACACTTCCATCTGCTCCCATATAATACCAGATATCTCCAAAAGTAATAATTTGGTTATGATATAGCTTTCCTGTTTCATCTGCAAAATATCGTTCATTTTCATATTCAATCCAGCCTACTTTCTTTTGAATGATTCCTGTATCTGGATCTGCATAATATATTACGTCACCAACTGCATGAATAATACCTTTCTGAATGCTTCCATCTGGGCCCATATAATACCAGATGTCTCCAAAGGTTATAATCTGATTACTATATAGTTTTCCTGCTGGACCTACAAAGTATTTTTTTCCATCTTTCTCCAGCCAACCTTCTTTTAATGTCTGTATTACCCCCGTATTAGGATCTGCATAGTACACACCATTTGTTGTCTGAACAACCCCCTTTTGAACACTTCCATCATTTCCCATATAATAATAGATTGTTCCAAATTTAATCATCTGATTTCGATATAAAACTCCATTTTCTTTTGCGAAATATTGTTTTCCTGAAAATTCAATCCAGCCAACATTTTTTTGAATGATTCCATTTTCCACTGCTGCATAATATAAATTTCCATTTATATCTACTATACCGCTTTGAGCACTTCCATCATTTCCCATGTAATACCAGATATCTCCAAAAGTAATTAATTGATTGCGATATAAGATTCCATCTGAATTAGAATAATATCTCTTCCCTTTATATGTAATCCAACCAGCTTTCTTTTGAATGATTCCTGTCTCTGGATCTGCGTAATACAAATTTTCACCAGCATCAACAATACCAACCTGGACGCTTCCGTCTTCCCCCATATAATAGTAGGTATCTCCAAATTTAATGAACTGGTTATAATATATACTGCCATCTACTGTTGAATAATATTTTTTTCCAGCATCTTCTATCCAGCCAGCCTGTAGCTTTATCTCCCCTGTTCTAGAATTTGCATGATATTTTTTCCCATCAAATATAAATGTTCCTTTATACAGACTTGCATCATTTGCAAAACAATAATTTTTATCATCTATTTTCACAAACATTCCTATATACAACATTCCGCCTGGTTGACTATAGTATGTTTTATCATCATACTCTATCCATCCCTCTGTTATCTTAGCAACTCCTGATATAGGATCTGAATAATACAAATCACCATCTATGTAAAAAAGACCTTTTTGCAGACTTCCATCTACTCCCATATAATAATATGTTTCACCAAATTTAATAAATCTTTTTGCATACAAGATTCCATCTTCTGCCGCAAAATAACTTTTCCCATTATATTCAATCCAGCCACTATTCTTTTTTACAACTCCGGAAGAAGGATCTGCATAATATAACTTTCCTTCTACATTAACAATTCCTTTTTGAACAGCGCCATCATCTCCCATATAATAATATGTTGTATCAAATTTAATAAACATATTTCTGTAAACAACGCCTTCTTCATTACAAAAATACTTATTCTCCCCCTTTTCAATCCATCCTGCATATTGACGCAAAACACCTGTAGACTCATCAAAATAATATAAAACATTCTCTATTAATGAAAACCCTTTTGCCTTAGTTCCATCAACATTTATATAGTATTTTTTTCCACCTTGTTCCATCCATCCAGGTGTCGGAACTGCCATTGTGTCTATTATTTTTTGTTCTTCTTCTATCTCTACATCCAATGAATCCGTTTCATCAGTTTCTTTAGATTCATCTATTACATTAGTATTTACTTGTATTTCTTTTTCAATTTCATGCCATTTTAATTTAATTTTTGTATTTCCATTTGAAATCCAATCTATGTGAAACCAATGTGCATTATCAGGCAACTCTTTTGATAAAATATCCTCTGGCAGCTCTTCTTGTAAAATCTGTTTCACTTGAATAACGGATTCATCCTCGACAGTTACTTGTAATGTAGTAGCTATCTCTTCTTCCGGCGATATTGTCAAATAAAAAAATGCACCTTTTTCACTATCAGTTATGTCTATTTTTTTCTCACTAACATTCATTATAAATTCTGGCGCAGACTTTTCCCCGTCAAAAAAATCCATAGCCGTCTTCTCTATCCCGGACATTGACTCAAAGTTAAATTTATCTTCAGCATAAACCGACACCGGAGCAACTGACATTCCCATAGACACAATCAGCATACCTGCTAGAATTCTTTTAATTATTCTTCTGTTTTTCACTTTTCTCTCCTCATTTCTTTCTGTAAAAATTAAACTCTGTTTACTCCTTTGGATACAATTTTAAAAAATGTAATACTTTTTGAATCCATTTCAATTTCGTGCATATATATGCACCTAGATAACACGCTGCAATCCCTATCCAAAATTGCGCTGTAATAATAAAAGTCAACCATCCTGTAGCCTCTGCTCTTGGGATAAAGAAAATTGTTGTTAATGATACAAGTACAATTGTATCTACTAAAGTATTTCTTCCAAATCTCCGCAGCATATATACAAGCAAGATTCCTAATATTAAACTAAATATTGCCACACCTATATATCCAAAATCAACATAATTTTCTATAAGATAGGAAGAACCATATCCTCTTCCTTTTAGATAGTTTTCTTTCATATACAAATATGCAAAATTATGACTAAGGTTATTACTTAAGCGCCCATTAGCCCAACAATTTATACTTGGCAAAGCTTCTGTTCCCCATAATTTTTGACCAATCCGCCCATAAAGAATATAGTCTATTATCCCTCCAAATGTATAATTTCTCCATTCTCTCATTGGCAAATTAAGTCTATGTCCATATACAATTCCTAAAACATCAAACGTTACTCCTTGTCCATAAAAAAAATCAATGAATAATTTAAATATATTGGTTTGTGCAATTTCCATTCCACTTCTTATATACGCATAAACGGACATAAAAACAAAACTAAATGGAATTCCTATCATTAAAAGAATTTTCTCAATTTTCCCAATCCATTTCTTCTTATCTCCCAAAATATCTCTCACAAAATAGTACAATAAAATAAATAAACTATTTAACATTATAGGATTTCTCACACCGATAATAAGTTGTGGAATAGCAGATATTTCAAAAAATGCCAGTGCAACAAATGTTCTTTTTTTGTTAGGAAAGGTTGCTAAAAACACACATAAACTATATTTCATCAATGCTGCAATACTTACAACAATTCCTGGTAGCTGGCTTTGAAATTCACTATAGAATTCCAAATAACTTTTCCCTTGTATAAATAATAATTTTTCCCCTTCCTGTATAAGAAAAAAACACATTGTCGCATAATATGCAACCATGGAGACTGCTTGAAGAGCATCTCGGAATTCTTTCTTTTTCTTTATTTCTTCATTATCATTTTTTTTTACTTTTATCAACTCACCTATTCTTGCTCCTATATAAAGCGTAACGAGTGAAATTACTATAACAACAATTGAGAAACATATATTTTCCGGCTCTTGCCTCGTTGTTTCCCACCACTTTTCACCTCTCAGCATTCCAATAAAAGGTCTTGAAATCAAAAAAGTAAATATCGTAACATGCATAATTAAAAACCAAATACGTGTTTTTAAATATTCAAATGAATACAATATATTATGGATCCAAAGCGTCATCATTGCTGCACACAGAACATTAAATGATTCTATACTATATCCTGTTATTGCAAATCCAACACTCAATGCTATGCAAAAATATCTAATCATCCTCATACTAGCACACTTATTTATACTCTTCCACATATTTTGCACCACCTTACTACGATATTGTCTTTAGTTCATCATAAAATTTATTGTAATTTATATTACAATCAAATTTACTCTTCCATGTATTATATGCTTTTTCAGAAAAAGTCTTTCTCTCTAGCAATGGCATATTTATAAATTCCAAAAGAGCTTCTATAAGCTGGCTATTTTCAAAATTTTTTTCTAATAAAATCCCATTTTCTTGATTCTTTACAATTTCTGAAGTTCCTCCTACATCAGTTGCAATAACCGGAATGTGATATGCCATCGCTTCCATAATTGCTACCGGAAGTCCCTCTGTTTCACTCACATTTACAAATATATCCACATTTTCGGACTTATAAAAATCTACAATCTCTTTATTCGTTTTTCGACCTTTAAAGTGTATTTTAACATACTTTAAATTTGCTCTACAATATTCCTTCAATTTATACTCACTCTCACCATCCCCAAAGCAACACCACTGCATATTTTTTGCTATATTGGGATATTTTTTTTCCATCTCAAACAGTGCTTCTGCTAATCGATGTAATCTTTTTAAAGGAATAATATTTGAACAAGTCACTACTAGAAAAGATCTATCAGCATTATTATTTATAGTACACTTAGGCTTATTACTACCTATTGTTCCCAAGTATTTTGTTGAATATTTATCCTTCCAAAAAGCATATTCCTGTTTCAAATAATTTTCACCTTGCTTGGAACAAGGATATATCTTTGTTAATGCCCCAAATATTTGTGCACGATACGGAAACTCTACATCCTGATTTCTTTCCTTATACAAATCATATCCATGAGCTCTGCTCACAAAAGTTTTCTTACCTAATAAATGAAACCTTCTCAATAATCTATATCCTAAAAACGCTGTATCTGTTAACCAATACGAATATACGATAAAATCATTTTCTTTTGTAAAAATATCTGTTAAAAACCTTTTAGCTTGATACTCTTTTAAAATGCACTCCAGATAAAAAGAACAACATTTTCTCTTTTCAAAGAACGTATCATACCTTTTTACTTCTCTTATAATCTCTGCCAATTTAATAGGATTCATTAAAAAGAATAGATAATAGAATAGCTTTTGAACTCTACTTTTTGTTTTCAAAGGAATTACATGAACATTTTTAGGAACAGATCTTTTCTCCTTTTTTAAATCAGCTTGATACACTAAAATAGTAATTTTATCAAATTTAGTAGCAGCAATCTCTATTTCACTTTCAATAAAAGTTTCTCCATATCCATATGGAAAATTTTTTGTAATTAATACTAAATTTTTTTTCATCCCTTCTCCAAACATTTTTATAACTTCCTCAATCACACTTTAAAATATATTTCCCCATTATTAGTCTTTTTTCTTATTTGCAGACAATTCTTCAAATAAAACAGCATATATAAGATAATATACAAAAGCGATCTCATACATAAACGGTAAATTTATACTTGCAAACATTCCAATCCCAACAAAAGAAACTTGTATTAGCAAAACCATGAAATACATTCTTCTTTGTAACTTTTGTATAAATAATCTTCTTAACGTTATTATTCCTAAAGCAATTACCATTAATCCATAAAGAACACCTGTTACAATACCATAGTCATAAACAAATTGTAAAAATGTATTATGTACATTATTACCCACATCCCCATTTCTTTTTGTAACTATATGCTCTCTGCTTGGATGTCCAAATAAATTTAATTTCTTGACCGTCTCTTTCCAAATTCCAGTTCTTCCTGATGAATAATTAAGAATATCATCTTTCTTTTTATCTTTTCCTTGCATTCTATCTACGTATTTATCCAATACGTTTTCCATATTTCCTGTTTTATTCTCATTTTTTTCTGCAATATTATATTCATAATTTGGAAGAACAGATGTTGCAGCTTTGTTTAAAGGAAATGCAAACGCAGTAATTAAAACAGTACCTATTACTAATGCTATACTTCTCTTTGCAATTTCCCCTCTATTTCCTTTTTCAAATACCAATACATATATAGCAGAAACAACTAGTATCGCCAAAATTGTTAGTGTAATTGTTCTTCCTGACGAAAAAAAAGAAAACATAAAACAAAATGCAATCAAAAGATAATTCAATATTTTCTCAGATCGCTTCATATTATTTTTAATTAAAAAAAAGCCTACAGCTAATGGGAAAATTGCAGCTACATGCTGTCCAATTGAATTTGCATTCCCCGTAACACCACCATACCCACCTTTTATCGGTGAAACAAGAATTGATAATACAAAAAAGAGACATGCTGGATACAAAAAACCACGATAGATATTTTCTAATAAAAAATCATACTCTTTTCTATTATTCCAGACAAAAAAAATCATTGTAAAACCAATAGTCCAAATAAATGCAAATGGCAAATATTCCTTTGAAATGCAAACTCCGGTTACTATTTGTAATAAACCTATTCCAAACCACAAGCCTGCTATTGTTTTATTCCATTGTACCGGCTTTAATTCTCGATCAATAGAGAAAATTAATATTCCCAGCATACATATAGTGCCTATTATACATTTAATTAATAAATGTACTGACAAAAAAATAGAATAACTATACGCGAATAAACTCACCAACATCAATGATATACACAATGCTTTGTCACGATTTCTTTTATCAATTTTTTTTGTACGTTTCCATATCGGATTTAATATAGCACAAAATAATAATTGAATTTTAGTAAAGAACTGTTCGAACATAAATAATGGCTCCTATCTTTATTATCTTCTGATATATTTAATAATGTTATCTACGACCTCAGAAATCTCCTGCTCAGTAATATATGGATGCATTGGTATTGATAATACAGTATTACATAACTGCTTTGTATTTCCTAATACCATCTTATTCTTGCATTCTTCAAATGCCCTCTGCTCATGCATCGGTTTTGGATAATATACCATGGAAGGAATTCCATTTTCTTTTAAATATTGCTGAAGTCCATCTCGCTCTTCTCTACTCTTGAGTTGAATGGTATACTGCGCCCAGCTAGAATAATAATTTTCCGGTACAACAGGAGTAATTACAATATCCGACAATGCTTTTGTATATTTAGCCGCTGCTTGATTCACTCTATCTAATTCATATTCCACAAAAGCATCAAATTTCACTTTTAAAACAGCTGCTTGTAAAGTATCTAACCGAGAATTCCACCCAATTCTAATATTATCATATTTAAAACTACCTTTACCATGTACTCGAATCGACTTCAGATAATCCGCCACTTGATCATCATTTGTAAAGATTGCGCCTCCATCACCATAGCAACCGAGAGGTTTTGCTGGAAAGAAAGATGTTGTTGCCGCATCTCCGAAACTACATGCTTTACGTTCACCAATTCTTCCACCAAATCCCTGAGCACCGTCTTCTAATACCAACAGATTATATTTTTCTGCTACTTTCTCAATTTCCGGATAATTAGCTGGTAATCCAAATAAATCAACAGCTATGATTACACGTGGTTTTAATTTTCCTTCTTTGATAGTAGCTTGTATTGCTTCTTCCAGAGATTCTACATCTGCATTAAACGTATCCTTGCAAACATCATAAAATACCGGTGTAGCTCCCTCAAATGATACAACTTCGCCAGAAGCAAAAAAAGTAAAGTCTGGAACAAATACTGCATCTCCTTCTTTAATATTCCATGCCATCATCATCATTGTTAAGGCATCTGTTCCATTCCCACAAGTAATACAGTGCTTTGTTCCTACATACTCAGCCAACTTTTCTTCTAATTCACTTACCTGACGCCCACTAATAAAATTACAATCATTTACAACCTCTTGCATTGCTTCATCTATTTCATTTTTTAATGCACTATACTGTGCCTTTAAATTTCTAAACTGCATCACTTATTTCTCCTTCTAACTCTTTTGTCATTATCAAAAACTATACTCTCTTCCACACTTATGACACTTCCCGCTGTCATCCAGTACCTCTCCACATTCACATACCCAACCAATCTGTCTTGCAGGAACGCCTGCCATCAATGCATAATCCGGTACATCTTTAGTTACAACAGCTCCGGCAGCAATCATTGCCCACTTTCCAATTGTATGCCCACATACAATCGTAGCATTTGCCCCAACTGTTGCCCCTTCTTTCAATAAGGTTTTTTTATAGCCGGCACTGCCTTTCGGATATTTTGCTCTTGGTGTTAAATCATTCGTAAAAACCATAGAAGGACCACAAAAAACGTAGTCCTCCAATTCAACGCCTTCATAAATTGATACATTATTTTGTACTTTAACACCATTACCGATTTTTACGTGATTAGACACATTAACATTTTGTCCAAAGGAGCAATTCTCACCAATTTCAGCTCCTTTCTGCATATGACAAAAATGCCAAATTTTTGTTCCTTTTCCTATTTTCACATCATCATCTATATAACTACTTTCATGTACAAAATATTCGCTCATTAAAACTCTCCTGTCATATCGATACTTGCAAAGTTTTCCAGTGGCAGTTTTACTGGTTCTCCTGTTTTCTGACTCTTATAAATTGCAAGAACCAGTTCCAGTGCATTTCGACCAGCATGAGCATCTACATACGGAGCTCGATCATTCTGAATTGCATTGATCACATCAGCATACAGACTTGTATGACCATTTCCGTATACATTGCTTGTCTGTTCTTCCAGACCTTTATTTACCTGATCTGCATCTGTTTCATCTGCAAAATTCCATACATCAATATTATTTGTAGACTTTCCTCCGAGTTTTACAGTTCCGTTTTCTCCAAACAGATACAGGGTTTCTTCCAGATTCTGAGGATATACATTCGTTGTCCCCTCAACTGTTGCAACAGCACCATTTTTAAACTTAATGACAGCCATTCCAATATCCTCAGCTTCTAAATAATCATGAAACTGCTGTTTTGTCACACCATAAACAGTATCAATTTCATTTCCCATCATCCAGCGCAATAAATCAATTCCATGAATACACTGATTCATCAAAGCGCCACCATCCTGTGCCCAGGTTCCACGCCATGGTGCCTGTGTATAGTAATCTTTATTACGATTCCAGCGTACATGAATGGAACCATGTGAAAGACGACCAAAGCGACCGGATTCCAATGCTTTTCTCATTTCCTGTACTGCTATATTGAAACGATTCTGATGACAAGCAGATACTTTCACTCCTTTTTCTTCTGCCAAAGCAATAATCTTGTCTGCATCTTCCATGCTCATTGCCATTGGCTTTTCAATAATTACATTAATTCCATGTTCTATACAATACAAAGCAATCTCAGCATGAATTCCACTCTCTGTAGCAATTCCTACTAATTCAATTTCATTTTCTTCAATCATCTGCTTATAATCTGTATAGCGTTTAATAGATGTATCATTTTCCAGCCCATGTTTTGACAATACATTTTCAATATGTTCTGGAACAACATCACACGCAGCAACAAACTCCAACTTATTATTAATTACAGCTTTTACATGATTTGTGGAAATTCGTCCACAACCGATCAATGCGTATTTCATAATATTATCTCTCCTTTTTCCTGAAAAACATTTGTTTAATTTGATTAGGTAGCATATTTATTGCAAGATGAATTAGCTGTTTATATTCTTCATCATTCCTAAAAAACAACCACAAAAATATATTCCCCAAAATACAACAGCTTACTAATTTCAATATTATTTCACCAATTCCTCCGATCCTAATGCATACAGTTAGCAGATAAGTACCCGCGCAAGCAATTATTGCACTCACTGCATAATGTACTAATTTTTTTACATACTCCCTAAAGCCACCTTTGTAAACAACTGTGAACAAGTTATGCAAAACCCATGGTATTCCTAAGCATCCTTTTGCAACACAACTTGCAATTAAAACGCCATATATTCCCAGATGCCAACCAAGAACCAAATTCAAAAATAAATTTATAGCCGCCACTATAATTGGACGAAACCGATCTTCATGCCACATTCCTGCTGCGTCTTTAAATAATTCAAACATTAAATATATTTGATTTACAAAAAAGTAAATACAAAACAAAATAACTGCTTTAAATTCTAACATCAATTTCTCTGTTACCCAAACTCTCATGAAAGGCTGATACAGGCACAAAAGACAAATTGAACAAAATCCTGTAATCCAAAAAATCAGCAATGTAATTTTCTTCAAATCCCCATAATTCTTATCTACGTTCTCTGTAACTAAACTATTTCCTATTCCAGCCATACAAGATGAATATACTATATTGATAATTCCACTAATTGATGTAAGAATAAAAAAATAATTCTGATACACTGCTAAAATTTCCAATCCCCAAAAAGCTGAAATCACAAGGGTATCTGCAGAATTAAAAATAACTGTTCCTATTTTAGTCAAAAACAAGTCTTTTATCTTAGAATTTATTTTTTTTATTTCTTCTTTAGGCAACATTCCTTTTGCCTTATATGAAGGGTACATTTTATTTGTTATAATTGCAGTAATTATATTTGTAAGAATTTGCACCGCAATAATAACAATCGTATATAAATAATAACTCCGCAAAAAAACTAATGCTACTATTTGTAGCAGATACTTTAAAGTTTCTGTGAAAAGTGACACCTTATTACTTATATCCGCTCTTTGATGTGCAAACAATAAACTATTTTTATAGCCAAATAACCAATATGTATTAATGGTTGAAGCTAAATTCAAATAAAAAAGTACATACAAATTAATATCACTCGGAATATCCCCTTTTACCAAATATGGTAAGAATGGCGTTACCACAATACCGCCCACCAGAACTACCGTACCTATTATTCGATAGTATATCTTATATAATCGCATCAAAGCACAAATTTTTTCTTTATTATCTGTCGATATTGGATGGTACATACTAAATACCATAGCACCACCAACACCAGATTCTGCTAAATTCAAAACCTGAAGCACAGAAGTAAATAGACTATTTAATCCTAAATATTTTACCCCTAATAAATATATCATAAGAGTACGCATTAAAAAAGGAACAAACATCGTATATATTTTAAATGCAGTACCATAAATTATATTTCTTGTAGCATTTTTTGTACGTTCAATTTTCATACCATATCCTTCTCAATTATATATTTCTACTTAATCTCCTTATTTTCTGCTTAACAAAAGACCCCACTTTCATACTGTATAAATATAATTTTCTGTATACCACTACAGCATATACCATTCTATGCATATACATAAAATCTTCTATATGCTCTCTAAAAACTTTCTTTTTTCCTTTTATATTTCTGGCTGATTTTTGAAATCTACTATCCAACAAAATACTATCAACCTTATTAATGGAACTTTTTATATCTAAATAAAATATGTAATGATTTATGGCAGACTTTCCATAATAATAATATAATTCTTCTTTTTCTTCTTCCAAAATCATACAAATTTCACTATATACTTTTTGAAGTTCTCCCCAAATATTTTCTCTATAAGATCGGCTTGCACTATTTTGTGTAACATTGACTGTATATGCATTATAAGCTGTAACTTTAATATTCTTACATTTACTAAAAACTTCTAAACAAAAACATAAATCCTCACAATATGGAATATCCTTGCAAAATTCAATGTTATCTTTTTGTATTTTTTCTCTTAAAAATAAGTACCGCCATGCACTTCCTTGTAAAACGTCTTTTCCATATTTTTTATAAATTGGAACACTTAACATTTTTTCTTGCAAAAAATTTAATTTATCTTTAGAATATATACCTGGTTTCAAAGGCTTTTTTTCCTCCAATATATTCCCATTTATATTTCTAAATACACCATACATTATAATATCATAAATAACGTCATCTGACATTTCTTCACTGATGATTTTTTCTATATTTTCTGCTTGTACAATATCGTCTGCATCTACAAACATTAAATACTTTCCCTCAGCTTCTGCAATTCCTCTATTTCGTGCACACGATACTCCTTGATTCTCCTGAGAAATTACTCGAATTCTTTTATCTATAATATTTTTGCAAAGTAACTCTGTATGATCTTTTGAACCGTCATTGACTACAATCACTTCTATATTTGTCAACTTAATCTTTAAAATACTATTTATGCACACTTCAATTGTATCAGCCGCATTATATGCTGGTATAATAAATGATAATACTGGTTGTTTATTCATAAAATTCTCTCCTAAAAACAGACATTATTTGCTTACTGTTTCTATTAACCCACATATCTTATTCGCCGCATGACCGGTTCCATAATATGCTTCTTTTTTATCATAATCAATCACAGTATTTATAACCTTATTTACAATATCTTCTGCTTTTGGCTTTGCCAAAATATTATGATTTCCAATCAATGTTTCTACCCATTCTGTTTGATCACGCACAGTAACACATGGTGTATCCAATATGTATGTTTCTTTCTGCAATCCGCCAGAATCAGTAACTGCTTTCTTAGCATGTTTCACAAAAAAAAGCATATCTAAATACCCCATTGGTTCAACAAATATAATATTAGTATACTGATGTTTTTCTCTTAATTGACTAACTAATCCTTTAGTTCTTGGATGAACTGGAAAAATAACAGGCGCATCTAACTGTTCAAAAGCACTTAATACTTCACTTACTTTGTCAATAGAATCCGTATTTTCTGCACGATGTATAGTAGCAAGGTACCAAGATTCAACTGGTTTTACATCTTCATAAATGCCATGTAAATGTGAGAAGTAATAATCAGCAGGTTTTTCATCCAACATCTTGGAATAATAAAGAACTGCATCACACATAACATCTCCCACATTATATACTCCTTCTACAATAGCTTCTTTTTTCAAATTATCAACCGCTACATCGGTAGGGCATAACAGCAACGTTGAAATACGGTCTGTTAATATTCTATTCTGTTCCTCAGGCATCCGCATATTATAGGAACGCAATCCTGCTTCTACATGAATGATCGGAATATGCAATTTAGATGCTGCAATTGCTCCTGCTAAAGTTGAATTTGTATCTCCATATACCATTAAATAATCCGGCTGTTCTTTTAAAAGTACATTTTCAATTCCAATCATCATTTCTGCTGTCTGATGTGCATGTGTTCCAGATCCAACCCCTAGATTTACATCTGGTTTTGGGATATGAAGTTCTTCAAAAAATACATCTGACATATTATTATCATAATGTTGTCCCGTATGTACCAAAATTTCATCATGTTTCTCACGTATCACGCGGGATACAGCCGCAGCTTTAACAAACTGCGGACGAGCTCCTACTATCGTAACAATTTTCATTTTCTTAACCTCTTACAATCCCATTAATATTCAAAGTAACTATCTATTTTTATCTTTCAACTGCATCTGTACTTGATAAGCTCGTTTTTCCCATGTATTCTCTTCTAAACATTGAACTGCTTTTCGATGCTTTTCAAACAATACCGCTTGTTCTTCGTATATAATATCTAGAAGATTACCTAACTCGCCTTCTTTACATGGAATAACAAATCCACTTTCAGCTTTATCTATAAACTTACCAGCTACAGTTCCTTTTGTTGCAATAACTGGTGTAACATACGAAGTATATTCAAGTAATTTTATCGGTACTGCAAAATCCATGTATACCGAATTTTTAAAATAACAGCTACAAATATCTGCTTCTAAATAATATTTTTCCAATGCCTTACCCGATTCATGTATCACTTGTATACGTTCTGTTAAATACGGAGTATACTTTTCATACTCTTGCTGCCATTCCTTTTCTCTACAACAAATTGTTAAATACACATATTTTTTATCATATATTCCTTTTACCAGTTCTGTTAAATCGTAAATTCCTTGAACTCCTCCTACATAAAATAACCTCAAGTTACCACTTTGACGTTTTTCAAAGTACTGTCTTCTTTGCATAACAATTTCTTCATTTTTAATAGCTCCCGGAGGTAATTCTTTTATATTTGTAAAATGAAAATTTTCTATCTCTTTTGCCATTTGAAAAGATGGGAGATATAAAACATCCACCAACTTCTTGTACATTCGCAAATCATATTTATACATCGGTATTGAAATCATTTGCTTTATTTTGGATACTTCTTGTCTATATTTCTCAAATTTCCAATGTATATCTCTATAAAACAAGCCTATTCTAATTCCATGCTTTTTACAAAATTCAAAAAATCCAAAATCCAGATTCGGATATAACGGTAAATGATTCTGCTCTGTTAAAAGTGTAGGCATAGTGCTACTCTCTGAATATAAAAAATCATACTTTCTGCCACCAATGATTTCTTTTTTTATATCGGCAATCTGTTTTTTACGTTTTTTTCCATATCCCATAACAACATCCACATGATATCCTATCGCTTGAAAAGCTTCCATCATTCGTCTGGGACGAACATGGGAACCAGACTTTGCTTCAATATCAATATGATTTGGTACATGGAAAATACAGTATTTTTCTTCTTTCATCACTACACCTTACTTTACTATATTTAAAGAACCTCAATATTCTCACGATTCTCGATATTCTTCATTACATTCTTTGTATCAAAAATTGCTACAGCATTTTTCTGAATCATGTCATAATCTACATTTGTATGTGCTGCTGTAACCATAATCAAATCATAAGATGCAATAATTTCTGGATTGATTTCTTTAATTCCCTGATGTTTTTCACCTTTGTATTTATACTCTGCAATCCATGGATCATAGAAATCCACATTTGCTTTTTCACGTTTCAACACTTCAATTACACGAAGTGCCGGACTTTCTCTATAATCATCAATATCCTGTTTATATGCCACACCAAGTACAAGCACTTTTGCACCGTTCATTGCTTTTGCCTGACGGTTCAATATCTTACTAGCTCTTTCTACACAATACTCCGGCATCTGGTCATTAATCATCATAGAACTTTCAATCATAGATGTATGGAATCCGTATTCTCTTGCTTTCCATGACAAATAATATGGATCAAGCGGAATACAATGTCCACCAAGTCCTGGCCCTGGATAGAATGCCTGGAAACCGTATGGTTTTGTTTTTGCAGCATCTACCACTTCCCACATACTGATACCTAATTTATTACAAAGCATTGTCAATTCATTTACAAGACCGATGTTAATATTTCTGTATGTGTTTTCAAGAATCTTTTCCATCTCTGCAATTGCTGGAGAGGATACTTCATAAACATCGCCTTCTAGTACTGCACGATACATTGTAGCAATAACTTCTGTTGCATCTTTACCAATCGCTCCCACAACCTTCGGAGTATTCTTTGTTTTATAGATTAAGTTGCCTGGATCTACACGTTCTGGAGAAAATCCCAGATAAAAGTCTTCTCCACATTTCAGTCCTGACCCTTCCTCTAAAATTGGTTTGATTAATTCCTCTGTTGTTCCCGGATATGTTGTTGATTCCAAAACAACCATAGTTCCTTTTGTCAGATATTTAGAAATCTCTTTTGTTGATGATTTTACATAACTGATATCTGGCTGCTGATGTGCATCTAATGGTGTTGGAACACAGATTGCAATAAAATCAACATCCTTTACAAAACTAAAGTCTGTTGTAGCCTGAAGCATCCCACTCTCTACTAATGCTTTCAAATCACTGTCAACAACATCTCCGATATAATTATTGCCTTCGTTTACAAGCTTTACTTTCTCATCTTGTACATCAAAACCAATTGTCTTGAATCCCGCTTTTGCTTTTTCAACTGCTAACGGAAGACCAACATATCCAAGCCCCACGACACCCACTGTAATTTCTTTGTTTTCGATTTTTTTCAATAATTGTTCTTTCATCTTTCTTCTCCTTTTATACCATGTATTTTTTATTTTAACAATCGCCTATTTTATAAATACTATTTAGCTTTTACTTTAAGAAAATCTATATATATAGATTCCATATGATCTACATTCTTTTCCCAGTCATATAAGTCTAATACTCGTTTCCTGCCATTTTCTCCCATTTCAATTCGCAAGGATTGATCGAGAATCAATTGTTTCAATGCTTCTTTACACTGAACAATATTTGTTCTTTCCACAATAATTCCTGTCATCCTATCTTCAACAACTTCACTAAATCCATCTACATCCGATGCTACGACCGGTTTCTTCATGGCCATCGCTTCAACAACAGCTACCCCAAAGCTCTCACTATCTAATTGACTCATGGCGCAAAAAATATCAATCTGACTCAAAACTTCCGGCACTTTAGTATTTGGAATTCGACCTTTAAAATGCACTATATTACCAAGTCCTAATTTATGTGTTAATTCAATTAACTCCTCTTTCTGTTCGCCATCCCCATAAATATCTACGCAAAGCATATTTTTAACAGAATCTGCTATTTCATCGTCCGCAAGCAATGCTTCAATTGCATAAATCAACTGACTTATTCCATATTTTGGACTTAAGGCCTTAATATTTGCAATCACAATGGAATCTGACTTCTTTTTTTCATATTTATCAGGATCAAACCGTTTTGTATCCACACCAAACGGTGTTATTTCAACTTCCATTGAATCATCATTCATCGTTTTCTGTAATTGTAGCGCCATACATTTACTGGTTGATGCTAATTTATCTGCATAACGTATATTTTTTTTAAAAATATATTTTTTAACTCTACTTTCATTTGGAAAATCATACACATCACTTCCCCACACTGACAGAAGAGTTGGACCAATCTTTGCCACTCTTGCTAATGTACCATATCCACTGGCATAATGCACATGAATAATATCCGGTTGAATCTTTTTTACCTCTCGATGCAGTTCAGAGGCATTGAGATAATACCCAAGACTCCCCCCATATCTCATACAATACAATTTTACATCCTTGTTTATCAAATCACTATTAGGCTCATGCCCTTTATTATAAAACAGATAAATTTTATGCCCTCTCTCTGACATTGAATTCACCCATTTTACTGTGTGTATACTTTTTGCTGCCGACAAAAATAAAACTTTCATCTGTTCTCCTTATTTTATAGCTGCACATCTCATTAAAATGCGCTCTAACTTATCTGTTAAAATATGATAATCATATTCCTTTGCTGCCTTCTTTGCATTCTCACATTCCTGCTTATACCTATCTTCAGGCATCTCAGCATATTTCACCACAACATCAGCATAATCTTTTGTTGATGTAATATTATCTTCCACTCCACAATCATTTGCTCTAATAATAGAGTATCCCATTTTAACATTTGAACATATAGGTCTTCCACTTGCTAAATATTCAAACTGTTTGTTCTGGCTTCCTCCATACTTCCATGTATTTGCCTGTTTATAATTTAGAATATTTAAATTACTCTTTGACAAAATATACGGTATATATTTCTTTTCAACTTTTCCTTTAAATATTACATTATCCAAGCCTTCCGTTTTACAACGGTTTTCTAAACTTTCTCTATCCGTTCCATCTCCATAGATAATAATTCGAATCTTATCATTTCCACGTTGTTTCAATTCTTTTCCAACATTTACCAGAGTTTCTATGTTGTTGGCTCGTCTTACTGATCCAACGTAAATCACCTTAAAGAATTTTTCATCTTCCAAATCATTATCTTGAATCTGATATCGTTTTACATCCTCAGCAAACTCTTCTAAATCTACCCCATTATTCACATGGTTCACTTTATCCAGGTTGATCTTTTTATCCCAGCCTTTATCTTTTATGTACTCTTTTCCGCCTTCCATTGTGAAAATCAACTGGTCAGCTTTTTTATAAATCCACTTTTCCAGCTGGTACAAAATCTGTATAATTGGATTTTTTCTGGACATTCCGTTATATTCTACGATAGACTCCGGCCATAAGTCTCGAATTTCAACCACGACAGGAATCTTATGCATTTTCCCAAACAACAGCGCAAAAAACGCTACAAACAAATCTGGAGAAGATGTATAAATCACATCAGGTTTTTCTTTTTTATAAAAACACCGCATTGCTTTTTGCATCTTAAAAGGTGTATCTATCATATTAATAATTCGGTCAAGTCCATTCCCTTTATAATCCCTGCTTCTGACAAAAGTATATTCTACGCCGTCTTCCATCTCCTCTTTATACAGGGATTTATCCTTTATCATATTGATATCTGTATTATGGATTTTACTGGATGTAAATATTTTAACATTATGCCCTTTTTTCTGTAGATATTTAGAGAAATAGTAATGTCTTACTAATCCTCCCATACTAGGCGGAATCGCATAATGATTCACAATCCATACGTTCATGTATCTCTCCTCCATTGAACAATTCTGTCTGCATTTTACGCTTTTCTTTGAGTTTCTTTCTTACTTAATGTAAAACAGCACCAACAGTTGCAAACATCGTTTTAATATCTTTCCAGAAACTAAATTCCCGAATTGCTTGTAAATTATATTTCATCTTTTCCGGCAAAACCTGATGAATATATACTTCATCTGCATTCTCTGCATTTTCCAACAGTCGTTCTTCATCTTTGTATTCAATACTAGCAATCGATGTTACTCCTGCCGGAAGAAGCAATGTTGCTTTCATTTCATTTGTATAATGTGCAACATACTTTTCCACTTCTGGTCTTGTTCCTACAAATGTCATATCACCAGTCAGTATATTCAGTAATTGCGGCAACTCATCTAAGCGGCATTTTCTGATCACTTTTCCTACTCCGGTAACACGCGCATCCCCTTTTGTAGTTACCTGTGTACCAAGTCGATCTGCGTGATTGACCATTGTACGAAACTTAAAGATTCGAAATGTTTTTCCATATGTGGTAACTCGAACCTGCCGAAACATAACGGGACCTTCGGAATCCAACTTAATAATAATACTCAGCACAAGAAGTATTGGTGATAATAAAATCAACAATACTCCAGCTACTATTATATCAAAAATTCTCTTTGCAATCAAACTTTTCTTGTGCATCTGCAAGATATCATAATACTCTTTGACTTCTTCCACTTGCATTTCTTTTGGAAGTTCATTCCATTTTTTCATACTCTCATCCTATTCCACACATTTCTTAAATGTATCGATTATATAATCTACCTCTTCATCCGTTAATTGTGTATGAAGCGGCAATGTAATTGCATTTTCAAATAATGCATAGGCATTCGGATAATCCTGAATATCAAAACCTAACTTTTTATATGCAGACAACATCGGCAACGGCTTATAATGTACATTTGTTGCCACACCATACTCTGCCATTTTTGTAATGATTGCATTACATTCTTCTCGATTTTTCCCTTGAATTCTGGTTAAATATAAATGTCCACTTGAAGCAAAATCATCGCCATAGTGCTGCAAAACATCAGCTGCCATTCCCCTTAATCCAACATTATATTTCTCTATAATCTCTTTTCTTCTTTTCAAAAGTCCAGGGTATCTTCGTAGTTGTGCCAAACCTAAAGCAGCCATGATATCAGTCATATTGCACTTAAAATAAGGCTCTACAATATCATACTCCCATGCTCCGAGCTGTGTCTTTGCAAGTGCATCTTTTGACTGTCCATGAAGAGAAAGCAGCATGTATTGTTTATATAGTGCTTCATTATCCACGCCTTCAATATCACGCCATACAACTGCACCGCCTTCAGCTGTTGTAAGATTTTTTACAGCATGGAAAGAAAAACTTGTGAAATCTGCTAATTCTCCACAGCGTTTTCCCTCTCGCTCTGCTCCAAATGCATGAGCCGCATCTGCTATAACAGCTACTCGTCCTATTTTCTCCTGAATTTCATTATTAGCATGAAACAAACTCTTCTTCTTATTTACAATTTCATATATTTTATCATAATCGCAAATAACTCCTGCAATATCAACTGGTATAACAGCCTTTGTCTTTTCTGTAATGGCCGCCTCCAATTGTTCATAATCCATTTCATAAGAATCCTTTTTGGTATCAACTAATACCAGCTTTGCACCAACATGGCAAACCACACTGGCACTTGCTGTATACGTATATGCTGAAGTAATCACTTCATCTCCCGAACCTATTCCAAGCACACGCAGTGTCATCTCTGCACACGCAGTCGCAGAATTTAGACATACAGCCTTACTTGTATGGCAAAATTCTGCAATTTTACGTTCAAATTCCTTTGTTTTTGGTCCGGTTGTAATCCAGCCGCTTTTTAATGTATCTACAACTTCTGCAATCTCTTCCTCTGTAATATCCGGTGGTGAGAATGCTATATGCATATTTTTCATTTAATTTTATCCTCCACAACTGCACCTTCATGGCTCACTTCACCAAGGCTGTTTAATGCTTTGTAATAAGCCTCATCTCGTGCTTTATCTTCTGGTCTGATATGATACGTTGGAACAATTCCCGCAACAATTTCTTTTACTTTTTCATCCTCGTCAATTGCGGCCTGCTCCAATCTCTTCAATTCACTCAGGAAATGTACGTCATCAAACTCGATTGGCTCGCCAATAAAAATCAGATCATTATCCGTCTTCTGAAGTCCTTCCTCTGCAATAAGAAGTTCTTCATATAATTTTTCTCCCGGTCTCAAACCTGTATACTTAATTTCCATATCTACACCTAAAGTATACCCCGATAAACGAATAAGATTCTTTGCCAGATCTGCAATCTTCACTGGTTCTCCCATATCAAGGATAAAGATTTCTCCGCCTTTCGCATAAGCTCCCGCCTGCAAAACAAGAGAAACCGCTTCCGGAATCGTCATAAAATAGCGAATAATATCCGGATGTGTAACCGTTACCGGACCCCCGGCTTCCATCTGTTTCTTAAACAATGGAATCACACTTCCATTACTTCCGAGTACATTTCCAAAACGGACAGCAACGTACTCTGTATCAGAATATTTATTAAAGGTCTGAATCACCATCTCACACAGACGCTTAGAAGCACCCATAATATTTGTCGGATTCACAGCCTTATCAGTAGAAATCAATACAAACCGTTTTACGCCATATTTATCTGCCGCACGCGCTGTCTTATATGTTCCGAACACATTATTTTTAATTGCTTCATTCGGACTGTCTTCCATAAGCGGAACATGTTTATGCGCCGCCGCATGATACACAACGTCCGGTCGATAATGAGCCATTACCCACTCAATACGTTTTGTATTCCGTACAGAACCAATCAATACTTCCAAATGTAACTGTGGATATTTTGCCTTCAATTCCTGCTGAATATCATAGGCATTGTTTTCATAAATATCAAAAATAATCAAGCATTTTGGATTATAGTTTGCTATCTGACGGCATAACTCGCTACCGATAGAGCCTCCTCCACCGGTTACTAACACTGTTTTGCCTGTGACATAGCCTGCCACACTGTCCAGATCAATATGAATACTATCTCGTCCCAGAAGATCCTCAATCGATACTTCTTTCAATTTAGACACGCTTACCTCTTCCGTAATCAACTGATACATTCCCGGAAGAATCTTTAATTTACAATTTGTCTGATTACATATCTGCAGAATTTCCTTCGTTGTCTTTGGCGATGCTGACGGGATTGCAAGAATAATTTCTTCTACCTCGTATTTTTCTGCGCTTGAAATAATTTCATTACGGTCTCCAACAATACGAACTCCCTGCAGATATTTTCCTTTTTTAGATGGATTATCATCAATAATACATACTAAGTTCCGATTCAAATGACGGCTTGTCTTGATCTCATGCACAATCATACTTCCGGCTTCCCCCGCACCTACAACCATAGTATTAATCGGATGAGATTCAGTTTTACTTACAGAACGCTGCAGTGCTCTTAAAAACCGATAAGAAAAACGAGTAAATATTGTTGTCATAACCATCAAAAAGAAATAGATGATATAATAACTCCTCGGAACATGTAAATTAAGGAGCAGAAATCCAAGTGCTTGGAATGTTGTAGACAAAATACATGCCGCAACAATCAGTACCGCTTCATGCACTCCGGCGTACGTCCATACACTCCGGTATAAATTCAAAACAATAAAAATAATAATTGTTGTAATTACATTCACCCAGGCATAATGTTCTATACTCATCAAATACTCTGGTGATATCCATTCATGATGTCCTTCATGTCTGATCAATAGCGCTAAATATGAATTCAACAGAATTGTTACAACATCCACAATTCCCAAAAAAAACATTCTCGTTTTGGAACTTCTAAAGTCTATAACTTGTTTCATCTTTTTCATCCTCTTTGTTTCAAATTGTTACAAAATCTTTACACTTTTTCCATAATACCAAATTTCTTATCAAAATACAATATTTTCATTATATTTTTTATATCTATGCAGTTTCTGCACATACTCTTTTTATACTGCATAAAACAAAACATGGCACAAACCAAGTTTTTCTCTTAGTTTATGCCATATTTTCTAATTTTAATTCAATGTCTGTGCGCCTTCCAGCGTTCCAATTCCTTCTTCTACAATATTGGCCTGATTAATAATATATCGGATAGACTCCTCATCCTGATATACTACTGACAAAATCTCACCACCTGCTGAGTAGCAGGCATCCTCTCCAACTTCACCTTCTGCTGACAAGGATAAGATTGACCACTGCGGATTCTTACTTAACTGATAACGAATCAACGCATTGATCTGTTCCTGTGATACATTTGTCTCTACATTCCTTCCAACAGTTTCCAGAATGCTGTTTGCTTTCAGAAGCATTGTTGGCGATAGCATCTTTTTAATCATAGCGGTGATCACCGCCTGCTGATCCTTGCCTCGCTGCAAGTCTCCGCCTTCCACGTTCTGCCGTTCTCTTGCAAATGCCAGCGCTTGTACGCCATTGAAATGGTTCGTACCTTCCTGCACATCCATCACATATCCGGAATCTTCACTGGTTGTAAATGCATATTCGGATTCCACATCCAGTCCTCCAAGAATATCAACAATCTCAATCAAAGCTGTAAAGTTTAACTGAGCATAATAGTTAATTTCCGTCTCATACAGTTCACCTAATGTTGCCATGGATGTATCAATTCCATAACTTCCCGCATGTGTCAGCTTATCGTACATTCCCTCTGACACTCCCGGAATCGTTACATAATAATCTCTTGGAGTTGTAACAAGCAAAATCTGATGTGTCTGTGGATTGACCACTGCGATGATATTCACATCACTTCTCTGCCCCTGATCCACTGTATCCTCATAAACATCCAAGCCACTGATATACATGGTAAACGGCTTGGTAACAAGTGAATCATCCGTTCCCTGAGAAACATTCAGAGAAACTTTTGCCTGTGTAGAATATATTACTCTTGCCTTTTCTCCATATTCTGCTAAAGCACTCTCAATCACGCCACTATATGCCGTATTATATACAATTGCCTGTACTTCTCCACCGTAGAGCGCTTCTGCCTGCTCTTGCAAATTGTTATATTGAATTGTTTCAATATCCTGTCCAAGTTCTTCATTAATCGAAGTCAAGGCGCTTTCCATTGTTTCCGCACCTTTATCAAACTGAATTCCGAACTGATAATCAGCCGCATCTTTCAGTGTTTCCGCCGGATCCGAATCCAATACCGCAACTACTACTTTTTCTGTTTTAAATGCATTTCCTGAAATTTGACCAACCAGATTCGTTGTTTTTGCAATATAAAAAACTCCGACACTCAATCCCAAAATCAAAAAGATGCTATATACCTTTCCCAGTGTTCCCGACTTCTTCCGATTCACTTGTGACAAAACATAAACCAGCCACAGGCATAAAAGTACAAGCCCCGCTAAAGTAATGTACTTCATTGGCAGCATTCCGAGCCAGGTCAGAGATACCAGAAGGAGAATACTTACAATAGCCTGCAGCACTATCAAGAAATTTCCAAACCCATTCTTTTTTCGCTTTTGCTGTCTTTTCTTCCCCTGTGCTCTCTGATTCTTTTGCTGTTGTTTTTTCATCGTTACCTTCTCTTCCTAACTATTTATTCTCCCAGTCCGTCTTGCACGATCTGAACCATTGTTTTCAGCGCTTCATTTTCGTCTTCACCATCACATGCAATTGTAATGGTGTCCCCGCTTTTTATACATGCCCCCAAAACGCTCAGAACACTCTTTGCATTGGCATGAATTTCTTCTCCCCGGTTCTTTCTTTCTATGGTAATCTTACATTCAAACTGTATTGCGGTCTTGCAAAAAAGTCCTGCCGGCCGCAAATGCAAACCTGTCGGGTTCTTAATCACAACCTGTTCCCTTACCATATGGAATTTCCTCCTATTCCTTTGTTTTTCCTGTTTCTTCTTTTTTCTCAGAAATGGTGATCGTAATCATCGGAGTATCCATCAATGTGATCGCTTGATTCAATTCAATCTCTACCGGAACATCATAGGTTCCCGGCTCTGTATACTCCTTCAGATCAACTGACGCAGCATTTTGAATATTCAGTTTTTCCAGTAATGCTTCTTCTCCGGCAAATCGGATTTCCAGATCACCCGGTGTTTCTACAACTGCGCTCAATCCTTCCTGTAGATTATCAAGACGCACAGCGCCCGTCGAAAGGAAGATTGTTCTTGTACCTTCTTCTTCTACTATAACAGTCACCAAAACATTCTTTGCTGTTTCTTCTGTGAGTTCTATACCTTCCGGTAAATATTTGGAAATATCTACGCTATACTCTTTTCTGGACTGTAGATTATCAATATTGATCTCACTGCCTGGTATATCTAAAGCAGTCAGGTTACTCAGATCCTCTTTGGTACCATATACTTCTACGTTTGCCGGTTCACTGTTCAATCCTGTGAGTCGATATCCCTCCGCCGGCGTCCCCGATACATTAAAGTTCAATTTCACTTTCTTTATTGGAAGCACCTGCACATTCACGCTGACGCCTTTATCTCCAAGATTGTTCTGCATAGCACTCTGATCCATTACATTACCATTTCCATCAAATATAATGAGCTTCGCTTCCTTTACACAATCTTCTGAAATTCCCATAACATCAATTTGGGCAACAACTCTTTGTATATCTTCAATCGTACTCTTCGCCCCGGTAATCTGGATACGTTCCGGATTGGTCGTCATTTCACCCAGTTCATATCCGTCTCTCTGTTTATTCTCTGTCGAAACTGAAATCGGGAAACTCTTCGTCGTACTTCCTTCTACTTTCACCATAACATTATTCGGAGTACATTCTGTTGTGACCTCTAAGTTCTCCTCATATCCGTTCACAACTGCTTTGATCGGCACAATATTTGTAACAGGATCTCGTTCTCTCAAATCAATGACTGCTGTAATATCCTTACTTTTAATCTTATTTAAAACAGAACGGCGTGCATGAACTACAACCCGGACAGAATCAATATCATCCATGATCTTGAACATCTTTCCATCATTTGTGGCAATTTCTTCATTTCTGACAACATACGGGATATCATTAAATACTCTGCTATTGATCGGATCATCAATATTGACAACAAATAACCATAACAATGCCGAAAAAACGAGTGCAATGACCTTTAATCCCAGATTATTTGTCAACGCATGCCCGTGTTTTTTCCAGTCAATGTTCTTTATATTTTCAATTATCTTCTTCATGTTTCTGCCGTCCTTTCCGCAGAGCAAACCGCTTCTTTGTATCCGGCACGCGATATTGAATCTGACTCAGTCTGGTTGTCAGATATTCCGGTGTAACTCCACGCACCAGCTGACCGCCCATCGCAATGGAAACCTTGCCTGTTTCTTCTGACACGACTATAATCAGCGCGTCACTCACTTCACTCATTCCCAATGCCGCACGATGTCTGGTCCCCAGATCTTTGCTGATCTGCATATTGTCCGACAACGGCAAATAGCAGGTAGCAGATGTAATTCTGTCCCCGCGTATAATAATCGCTCCATCATGAAGCGGAGTATTATGTTCGAAAATATTAATCAAAACCTGTTCTGATACCTTACAGTCTAATTCGATTCCTGTCATCTCATATTCTGTTAAATGGATTGCCTGCTCTACAACAATAAGCGCACCTGTTTTCACACTTCCCATTGCAAAACATGCTCTTACCAGGCCTTCAATCGTCTCATCCGAAAAACGCTGATTCTCCTTATTCTTATCCCACAACGTAAAATTGCTCAACAGATTTTTCTCTCCCAGCTTTTCCAGCGCACGCCTCAATTCCGGCTGGAATACAACCACTGCTGCCACCGCCAAAACATTAATTGCCGCTTCTGCAAGATAGAGAATCGTATGCATCTTAAAGATTGCCGCAACCAGAATAAATGCTCCAAGCGTCAGCAATCCTCGCAAGAGCATCCATGCTTTTGTATTCTTAATCCAGAGCATGATTTCATATACGATCACTGTGATGATCAGAATCTCTAATATATCTGTAAAATGTATCGATGGAAAGTACCAGTCATCTATATATTTTCCCATAAAATTTTGTATCCATAACCGCATCTTTCCACCTCCATTCTTTTATTTTTCTTCTTTTTTACTTTCTTTTATTTGACCTGTTTTGTTTCATCCAGTCCCAGTTCTTTATTCAGACTTCTGGTCAGCAAAATCTCTTCTGTACTTTCTATTGTATGCGTTTCCGGCATTACATTATCCTGCTTTTTCACATTCTTCTGTGATACATCCGCCTCATCTTGACGAGCATTGATCTGCTTAACACTCTTTTCAGGAATAGTCACTCCTACCTTTGGCACTGCCTTTACATAGTAGTGATACTCATCGTCTTCAAATTCTAAGAACTCTGTTCTCGAATAATCTACTGACAAGAACAAAACTTCCAACAACAGTCCTACTCCAACAGCCAGAACACCACTTCCAACCAGGCTCGCATAGGATATATGTAGATTCAGCGCTACATTTCCTCCTACTGCGACAATAATCGCAGTAACCACTCCTGCTCCGGTAGCAATCTTCCATGCATGATCAACAGAGCAGCGTCGTACACCGTATACAACCAGCACGCACAAAATAACAACCGCTGTCATTACCAGCATCTCTTTATTCAGCAGACATTGTTTGATAAAACTGACTCCACCATCTGTCAATGCTGAAAGTCCCCCGCCGTCTTTCAACGTACTGGAAGAGGATCTCACAAAGTGGAGCATATAATATGTGAAAGTACCACATACAGCAGGTACAAGACAAACCGGCGTTCCGAGCAAGCCGATTGCCACCGGTACTACCAGAGGAACTTTCAATGCAAATCCAACCGCAGTCAGCAGAACAAGCCACGACTTTCTTGATGTAAATCGAAAATAAAAAATATACATAAGCAAGAAGAATACAGCTGCCACCGCCGCAATAACGATAGACAATGTATACAAGTGTGCAAGCACAAGCACCGTAGCCGCCATAGTCATAATGATCAATGGGAAAAATGCACACACTGCCGCAAGTCCGAACGTTACGATCAGAGACGAGGCTTTTTCCATAAATCCCACGTTGGAATTAATCAGCCCGAAAACAAGCAGACCCATGAAAAAACGAAGTCCAACTGTAATATAGAAAGAATACTTAGCATAAATTCCTTTCAATTGTTCTTTCATAACAAGTAATGTCCCCATCATCTACCTCTTCTCCTTCATATTTATCTTTTCCAAATAAGACAGATCCCGGTAATATCTCTTTATACGACGCTTCGCCTGATTGTGTTTGCCTTTATAAAAATTACTGGAACAAACCGCATAAATAATGATCAGCACCAAATAAAGTCCAACCGCAATTCCGCCCAACAGTATCAGTTTTTCAATGTTTAGATTCTCCAACAGCCATTCCATATTGCAAAGAGCAAATATACCGGCAATGAGCACATATCCAATCGTAATCCATAATATAGTAATCAATGTATTCAGACTGGCATAGTCTTTCTTAAAATAGGTACTGATTCGTAAATCTTTCTGATAATCCTTCTTCTCGTATGCAGACATTCGCGTCATCAAACGGATTTTTCTTTTATCTAACATTCTCTGCCTCCTGATTTTCACCGGACAGTTCCATCCGGATCAACCTGTCACTATTGTAGTTATAATTACCCATCTTTTGCTAGTATATCATATACTCAGAGTCCTTGTCCAATGCTTATAGTTAAAAAATACACTTTTTGAACTCCTGCCTGCTTTAACACCTTACTGATCCGATGTATCGTATTTCCTGTTGTATAAATATCATCAATCAATAAGACCCCTCTTTTCGGGCTCCAGGACCGCCGTACTCCAAATGCATTCTGCAAATTTTCCTCACGTTCCCGGTTTCCTAATATTTTCTGCGGCAATGTCTTTTTCACTCGCAGCACAACGTCTGATTCTACAGGAATCCTCAGGATCCTCCCCAATTCCTTTGCAAGTAATTCCGATTGATTAAATCCTCTGCTTCTCTTTTTTGAAGGATGAAGGGGCACCGGAATCAATACGTCAATTTGTTGCTTTCGGATCCATTCTCCACATCGTTCCGCCATTTCTTCCGCAAACAATTCCGCATAATATCGCTTGTTATGAAACTTAAACCGGTAAATCGCCTCAGCCGCCTTTCCTTTATGCAGCCAGACACTCCTTCCCTGCTCAAACGCCAGATTATGTCTTCTGCAGTCCTCACAATATTCTTCTGTTTCATCCACCGGTTTGCCGCATTTCATACAACGTGGTTCTTCTATATACGGGAGCTGTTTTCTGCACTCCCCGCAGATGATCCTCTTACTTTGTACGCGTCCGCAAAAAGGGCAGACCGGAGGATATAGAAAATCTAAAACCCTTCTGTAAATTCCTGTATTCTCTCCGCCAGGCTTGTATAACGCCTCTGCTCGCTTTCGTTCTGTATCATTTCCTGAAATACACTTTCACTCCCTACAATTGTCAAACATTTTTTTGCTCTGGTTACCGCTGTATAAAGCAAATTACGAGTATACAGCAAGCGCGGTCCCGGAAGGAGCGGAATAATCACTGCGGGATATTCACTTCCCTGTGATTTATGTACCGTAATCGCATACGCCAGCTCCAATTCATCCACCATTTCAAATGGATATTTTACCTTTCGATGCTCATCATATTCCACTTCAATCGTTTCATCATATCGGCTGATTGCAGAAACCACTCCCATATCACCATTGAAGATTCCCTGTCCACTGTCTACGGTCAAACCATACTTTGTCTGTACTTCCCACTCAAGCTGATAATTATTTTTAATTTGCATCACTTTATCGCCCACGCGGAAAATACGTCCTCCGATTTCTTCTTCGTCTTTATTCGGCTCTGACGGATTCAGATATCTTTGTAATATCTGATTCAACCGTTCCACACCCAAAAGACCTTTTCTAGTCGGTGTCATCACTTGAATCTCATTCTGTGGCGCCCCCACATATCTGGGAAGTTTTTGCTGGATCAATGCAATCATCACGCGAATAATGATATCTGCATCCTGCCTTCTCAGGAAAAAGAAATCCTTGCTTTTATTATCCGGTACGACCACCTCTCCGGCATTGATTTTATGCGCATTAACAACAATATCACTTTCTCCGGCCTGACGAAAGATCCGGGTCAGCGTAACCACCGGAAAACATTCTGAATGAATAATGTCTTTCAGTACACTTCCTGCCCCCACTGATGGCAGCTGATTGACATCCCCTACCAAAATCAAGCGTGTTCCCACTACCACTGCGGAGAGCAGCGCATGCATCAGGGAAAGATCTACCATCGACATTTCATCAATGATAATTACATCTGCTTCCAGCGGATTTTCACGATTTTTCAAAAATCCATTGATATTTCCTTCCTCTTCCGGATTGCCGCTCACTTCCAGCAAACGGTGAATGGTCTGTGCTTCGTATCCGGTTGCTTCTGTCATTCGTTTTGCCGCGCGTCCCGTAGGCGCCGCCAACAGGATATCCATCCCTTCACTTTCAAAAAACTGAATCATTGTATTGATCGTAGTAGTCTTTCCTGTTCCGGGACCCCCGGTCAAAATCAGAAGTCCATGTTTGATTGCTTCGATCACTGCCCGGTGCTGCATAATATCCAGTTTGATTTTTTCCCTTTCCTCTACCTTTTTCAGCCGTTTTTCCATCATTTCTTCCGGCATCTCACAGTCAATATCCAAATCATGCAGCATCTTTGCCGTATTCAGTTCCAAATAGTAATAGTGGGTTGGATAAATACGCACCTCGCCGTTTTCTTCTTTTAAAACAATTTTGCGATTAATGCAAAGATCCATAACATATTTTTCAATATCTCCCAGCTTGATTCCAAGCAGTTGTGACGCTCTCTGTACCAATACTTCCTGTGGCAGATAGATATGACCCTCTCCCACCGCCTGTTGAATCACATAGAACAAACCACTCCGTATCCGGAAATCGGAATCCGCATGAATTCCAATCCGGAATGCAATCTCGTCTGCCGTTTTAAATCCAACACCATCAATATTATCTGCCAATTGATAAGGATTTTCTTCCAGTACCTGATATAATTTGTTTCCATAGTATTGATATATTTTCACTGCTAATGTTGTGGAAATCCCATATTTCTGCAAAAAGATCATCGCTTTTCGCATATCTTTCTTCTCTTCTACCTGAACGGAAATCTCTCTTGCTTTTCGTTCACTGATTCCTTTTACTTCTGCCAGCCGCTCCGGTTCCTCTTCTATAATACGAAAAGTGTCTTCCTTAAACCTTCTTACGATCCGGGCTGCAAGTGCGGCTCCGATTCCCTTGATTGCACCTGAACCGAGATAACGTTCTATTGACAGCAGGTCTTCCGGTTCTTTGACTTGATGGCTATGCACCTTTAACTGCGTACCATATACATTATGATTGACATAATCTCCTTGTATTTCCAGTAATTCTCCCTCATTTATATAATGAAAACTTCCCACGCAGGTAACTTCTCCATCTTCTGTGTCAAGATTGAACACTGTATATCCGTTTTCCTGATTTCGAAATACGATATGGTCTACATATCCGGTTACTGTTTCCACCCTAAGTCTCTCCTGTTCTTTCTATGTTTCTATTGTATATAATAAAACAGGCCCCGTATTGGCAACCTGTTTTTTCTCCTCTTAAAGTAACTCAAAATCAATACTCTTTATTTCCACTCATAAATTCAACAAACTGTCCGGTTCCGATCGCCACTACCTTTAGTGGATCTTCCGCAGTTACAGTACGGATTCCGGTCTTTTCCTCAATCAGTTCTTCCAGTCCCCGCAGCATAGCACCACCACCGGTCAAAACAATACCTCTGTCCAGAATATCCGCAGATAACTCCGGAGGAGTCTGTTCCAACACACCGATAACTGCCTCTACGATCTGACTGGTTGTTTCCCGCAGCGCTTCTTCTGTTTCTGACGAGGTAACCGTAACCGTTTTTGGCAAGCCAGTTACCAGATTTCGTCCTCGAACTTCCATTGTCTCTTCTTCCACTAACGGATAGGTTGTTCCAATCTTAATCTTGATATCTTCCGCAGTTCTCTCCCCGATGAGCAGATTGTGCTTTTTCCGCATATAGCGCACGATTGCTTCATCAAAGTCATCTCCCGCTATTTTGATTGAGGTATTCACAACAGTTCCGCCCAGAGAAATAACTGCAATATCGGCTGTTCCGCCACCTACATCCACAATCATATTACCACAAGGTTTTGAAATATCGATTCCTGCCCCGATTGCAGCAGCTACCGGTTCTTCAATCAGATTTACCTCGCGCGCTCCGGCCGCATAAGTAGCTTCTTCTACCGCTTTCTTTTCAACTTCCGTTACACCACTTGGAACACAGATGCTGATCCGCGGTTTTTTGAACAATCTTCTTCCCAAAGATTTTCTCACAAAGTACTCAATCATCTTTTCCGTTACTGTATAATCAGAAATCACTCCCTGACGCAGCGGACGAACCGCCACAATATTGCCCGGAGTTCTTCCCAGCATCAAACGTGCCTCTTCCCCGATGGCCTTTATCTCGTTCGTATCTCTGTCAAATGCAACCACTGAAGGCTCTTTCAGCACAACTCCTTTTCCCTTTACATACACAAGCACACTCGCAGTACCCAAATCTATTCCGATATCCACAGACATAGAAACGCTCCCTTCTACTAATCCCCTTTATATTACCAATTATCATCATTTGTATTCAAAATCATCATTTGTACTCTCTGTAATCTACAGTCTCCCCTTCACAAATGAATGCTTTAAAAGACGCATTATCAGTATAATCAATTTTACACGAAATAGAAACCCTTAATTTATATTTTTTCTGTTGTTTCGGAAATTTATACAGTCTGCACAATAAATGTACAGACTGCGTAAATGCTCATGTTACTTTTTTTTCAAAATTGCATCGATGTATTTTCCAGTATAGGAATTTTTATTTTTCGCGATTTCTTCCGGTGTTCCGGTAGCTACTACGGTTCCTCCTTTGTCCCCGCCTTCCGGACCAATATCAATAATGTAATCTGCTGTCTTTATCACATCCAGATTATGCTCAATTACGATTACCGTATTGCCGTCATCCGCCAGACGCCGCAGAATCTCTGTCAGTTTATGCACATCTGCAAAATGCAGTCCTGTCGTTGGCTCATCTAAAATATACACCGTCTTCCCTGTGCTCCGTTTGCTCAATTCAGTAGCCAGCTTAATACGCTGCGCTTCTCCACCGGAAAGTTCTGTAGAAGGTTGTCCCAAACGAATATAGGAAAGCCCTACGTCATTTAATGTTTCCATCTTACGCCGGATACTTGGCACATGTTCAAAGAACTTAACGGCTTCCTCAACCGTCATATTTAATACATCATAAATACTTTTTCCTTTGTATTTTACTTCCAGCGTTTCCCGGTTATACCGCTTTCCTCCGCACACCTCGCAAGGTACATACACATCCGGCAGGAAATGCATTTCTATTTTCAAAATTCCATCTCCAGAACATGCCTCACAACGACCACCTTTCACATTGAAACTAAATCTGCCTTTTTTGTACCCCTTTGCTTTTGCATCCGGTGTTGCTGCAAACAAATCCCGAATCAAATCAAAGACGCCGGTATACGTTGCCGGATTGGATCGCGGAGTTCTTCCGATTGGAGATTGATCAATATCAATCACCTTATCCACCTGTTCCAATCCTTCGATTCTTTTATGCTTTCCGGGAATTGTCCTTGCCCGGTTCAGGTCTCGCGCAAGACGTTTATAGAGAATCTCATTTACCAGAGAACTCTTTCCGGAACCGGAAACTCCGGTCACGCAGGTCATAACACCAAGCGGAAAATCTACATTGATATTCTTTAGATTGTTTTCCTGTGCTCCGATTACTTTCAAATATCCGGTTGGTTTTTTTCTTTCTGTCGGAACCGGAATCTTCTTACGTCCGCTTAAGTAATCACCTGTGATCGAATTCTTACATTTCATTAGTTCTTTGGCTGCACCGACAGCGACAACTTCTCCGCCGTGCTCTCCGGCACCGGGTCCGATATCTACAATGCAGTCCGCAGCCAGCATCGTATCTTCATCGTGTTCTACGACGATCAAAGAATTTCCCAGATCACGCAGCCGTTTTAACGTCATCAAAAGTTTGTCATTATCACGCTGATGCAGTCCGATACTCGGTTCATCTAAAATATATGCCACGCCTACCAAACCAGAGCCGATCTGTGTAGCAAGCCGGATCCGCTGTGCCTCTCCACCGGAAAGAGAACCTGTTGCTCTTGCCAGAGTTAAATAATCCAGTCCCACATCCATCAAAAACTGAATTCTGGCTTTGATTTCTTTTAAAATCTGATCTCCGATCAATTGCTGTGTATGACTCAATTCCAAATGCTCCAGAAACTGCTGTAATTTATCGATTGAAAGTGCTGTTACATCTGCAATATTCTTATCCCCAACCGTTACTGCCAATGCGCTTTGTTTTAGTCGCTGTCCTTTACATTCAGAACATGGGGTAATATTCATAAATGTCTCATATTCTGCCTTGGATGTTTCCGAATGTGTTTCCCGATATCGACGCTCCACACTTTTAATCAAACCCTCGAAAACGACATCATAAATGCCTTCCCCGCGCTGTCCTTTATATGGAACCTTTATATGTTTTCCATTGGTTCCATAAATCAATACATCATGGATTTCTTTCGGATACTCTTCAAACGGCGTATCCAGATCAAAGCCATATTCCTCTGCCAATGCGCATAAGATTGCATTTGTAAAACTACCTTTGTCCGCACAGGACTGCCAGCCCATCACAGCAATCGCACCTTGATTGATACTTAGAGAAGGGTTTGGTATCATCAATTCTTCTGAAAATTCCATCTTATACCCAAGACCAAAACATGCCGGACACGCACCGAATGGATTATTAAACGAAAAACTTCGCGGTTCGATTTCTTCGATACTCACGCCGCAGTCCGGACAGGAAAAACTCTGGCTGAAGTTCAATGTTTCTCCATCAATGACATCTACTGTCAGCAAACCTTCTGCCAGACTCAAAACATTTTCGATAGAATCTGCCAGTCGCTTTTCAATCCCCGGCTTTACTACAAGACGATCCACAATAATCTCTATATTATGTTTAATATTTTTATCTAATGTAATCTCTTCAGACAACTCATAGAGATTTCCATCTACTCTCACACGTACATAACCGCTCTTTTTGGCACGTTCAAATAATTTTACATGGGTTCCTTTTCTCCCACGAACTACCGGCGCTAACAACTGTATCTTTGTACGCTCCGGCATAGACATAATCTGATCCACCATTTCATCTACAGATTGTTTTTTGATTTCCTTTCCGCATTTTGGACAGTGCGGAATTCCCACCCTTGCATACAGCAGACGAAAATAATCATAAATTTCCGTTACTGTTCCTACTGTAGAACGTGGATTGTGATTGGTTGACTTCTGATCAATTGAAATAGCTGGTGATAATCCTTCAATACTCTCCACATTTGGTTTTTCCATTTGTCCCAGAAACTGTCGTGCATAGGATGACAGTGACTCCATATAGCGTCTCTGCCCTTCTGCATATATCGTATCAAATGCCAATGAAGATTTTCCTGAGCCACTTAGCCCTGTTAACACAACCAATTCATTTCTCGGAATATCTACATCTATATTTTTTAAATTATTTTCATTTGCACCGCGAATTTTAATATATTTTCGCGCGTCCATTTTTGTTCCCATAATCTATCTCCTGTATTTATACTGTTACTAGAATCGTTTCCGAATCGCATGGATACGATATACGATATCTTTTATTCAGAACTCTCCAATTCCTGTAAAGACTGCTTTAACTCCATTAACTTATCTCTTAATTCTGCTGCCGCCTCGAAATTCAGTTCTGCCGCTGCTTTCTTCATTTTCTTCGTCACATCCGAAATCAGTTTCTCTAATTCTTTTCGGCTCATAGATTCCGGATCCTTTTCCAACTTCAATTGTGCGCGATCCACTTTTTGAGAAATACTAATCAAATCTCGTACTGCCTTTTTTATCGTCTGCGGTGTAATCCCATGTTCCTCGTTATACTGCATCTGTATCTGACGGCGTCGTTTTGTCTCTTCTATCGCCATACGCATAGAATCTGTGATCGTATCTGCATACATGATCACATGACCTTCTGCATTACGGGCCGCACGACCGATTGTCTGAATCAAGGATGTTTCAGAACGCAAAAATCCCTCTTTATCCGCATCCAGAATTGCAACCAATGTAATCTCCGGAATATCCAATCCTTCTCGCAAAAGGTTGATTCCCACCAATACATCAAAAACATCCAAACGCATATCCCGGATAATTTCTGTTCGTTCTAATGTATCAACATCTGCGTGCAAATATTTGACTCGTATACCGACTTCACGCATATAATCTGTTAAGTCCTCAGCCATTCTCTTCGTCAGAGTGGTTACCAGAATCTTATTTTTATTCGCAATTTCTTTTTTAATCTCTCCTAATAAATCATCGATCTGCCCCTCTACCGGACGCACTTCAACTTCAGGGTCCAAAAGTCCGGTTGGACGAATCACCTGCTCTGCACGCAGAAGTTCATGTTCTTCTTCATACGTCCCCGGTGTAGCCGACACGAATAAGACCTGATTTATTTTACTTTCAAATTCTTCAAAATTCAAGGGGCGGTTGTCCTTTGCCGATGGCAGTCGAAACCCATAATCCACTAATGTGGACTTTCTCGACTGATCCCCATTATACATTCCGCCGATCTGCGGCACCGTCTTATGGGACTCATCGATCATCATAATAAAATCATCCGGGAAATAATCAATCAACGTATATGGAGGCTGACCCGGTTTCAGTCCGGAAAGATGCCGTGAATAATTTTCAATTCCGGAACAAAATCCCGTTTCCTTCAACATCTCTATATCGAAATTCGTGCGTTCGGCAATTCTCTGAGCCTCCAGTAATTTGTCCTGACGCTTAAACTCCTTAACCCGGTTCTCCAGTTCTACTTCTATATCTTGCACCGCACGATTAATATTTTCCCGATCCACAACGTAATGTGATGCAGGGAAAATCGCTACATGTTTCAGCTCATCTTTAATCTCTCCGGTCAAAATATCAATTTCTGTAATTCGATCGATTTCATCCCCGAAAAACTCGATTCGTATTGCAGTTTCAGATTCATATGCCGGGATCACCTCCACGACATCTCCGCGTACTCGGAAGGTTCCACGATGAAAATCCATGTCATTACGGTCGTATTGGATCTCAACCAGTTTCGCCATCAATTCATCGCGTTCTTTTATCATACCCGGACGCAGGGAAATCACCATATTCTGATAGTCCATCGGGCTTCCCAATCCATAAATACAAGACACACTAGCTACAATGATAACATCTCTTCGCTCTGTCAATGCCATTGTTGCTGACAGACGCAGCTTGTCAATTTCATCATTAATCGAAGAATCCTTGGCAATGTAAGTGTCCGAGGAAGGCACATAGGCCTCTGGTTGATAGTAATCGTAATAGGACACAAAATATTCCACTGCGTTATTTGGAAAGAACTCTTTAAATTCCCCATAAAGCTGCGCAGCCAGTGTCTTATTGTGTGCTATGATCAGCGTTGGTTTATTCAATTGTTGGATGACATTCGCCATCGTAAATGTCTTACCAGATCCGGTGACGCCAAGCAATGTTTGGCACTGGTTGCCTTCTTTGAACCCTTCGACTAGTTCTTTGATTGCCTGTGGCTGGTCGCCGGTTGGTTTATATTCTGACACTAATTCAAAATGATTCATATGATTTCTCCTGAGCCGCTCTAATCTGGCGGTGATATTTTAGAAATAGTAGTTGTGTTCTTAGTATGTTACTTGTCTAGTATATCATTCAGGATAAAAAAAGTACAGAACAAATCGAATGTTTGTTCTGTACTTTTTCAAACAATCTGCACTTCAATTAATAACACCTTAAAAATCCCATTTTTCAAAAAGTTCCTCTGCATATTCTTCACATTGTTTTGCAGTCTCTTCTCCTGATAAATTCAAAGAATCTATTACTGCTTCACTTCTTGTATTATTCCCATCATAATATCTTTCTTCCAATGACGGTTGCAAAAATAAGATATTATTTCCACTTGTCCGTTTAGATCTATCGCTAGCTCTTCCTAGCCATATATTTTCATATGTCTCCTCGTTTCTATAATTATAATAACTTACTCGAACCCAATATATCAACTCACTCGTTATGTATTCTTTTCTCTTATTCGAATTCTTCCTGCTAAATAAACCTGTTAAATAGTCATTGCCTAAAATCTTATCCGAGTCATTATTTTCCAAACTATATTCTTCTAGCATAGCTATATCTAACCACGTATCACTAAACGATATCAATCCATCATCTGTAATTTCATATTCATAAAAGCCAGCCAAGCCTTTAAAAGCTTGATTTTTAATTTCTCCATCAGTACCATATTGTTTAACATAAAGAATTGGCATTATTTGCAAATCACTATATCTGACCTCTCCTCCCGTGTTATATATCGTATAAATATATTGATCTCTTTCTTGATTATATTCTTGTTCAATTGAAAAAAATGGTTGTTTTTCTTGATTTATGTTTTCAATTTCCATTTTTGTTAGTTTTGCCTGTTGAATATCTGCCCAACACGATGCAATTCCAGCCGCTGCAACTGCTATTGAAACTAATAGTGGTATTATTGTTGTAAACCATATTTTATTGATTTCTAAAAAATGGCTCGCCCTATTTTCCCCATTTTCAGTTTCCAATTCTTCATCTTCTGTTTTTTGCTTTTCTTCTCCCATAAACTCTCCATCAAGCTTTATTAATTATCATTTTCCATCATCTTTCCGAATTTCATCAATTATCCGACCTATATTACAAGTAATCTGTCCTTTACACTGATGAATATCTTCATTGATTTTCTTTTCCTGCTCAATAGCAATCTCTATATTCTTCGCCAGTTCTCCAATTGCAGAATTCTTTTTGGGATTGATTCCTGTTCTGGCAAGTAACAGCTTATAGATAAATGTCTGATGTCCATCTTTTTCATTCTGGATAATCTGTTCAGCA
>ENA-ORSX01000473-ORSX01000473.1-human-gut-metagenome-genome-assembly--contig:-NODE-473-length-42689-cov-24.127621_pt1 | contig 42689 bp, 37 predicted proteins | sample MGYA00241904_ERZ509172 | MGnify/ENA primary metagenome ERZ509172 (study PRJEB26280, sample SAMEA2338795) | human gut metagenome | biome: human gut; feature: human-associated habitat; material: faeces... | reverse complement strand
CCCCTTTCCATTATACAGATTGTTTTTCTGTCCGGCAAATCGGGTATGGGGGCACAACTTACAGATCAGATGACGTTAAAGGAATACATGGACCCGCTTGCGGGTAACAAGTAACAATCCTATGCAAGTGTCAGACCGTTATGCGCCTTGAGGCGCTGCCTGTATCATAGGGCTTTGCACGCATCTGAAATACCCCCCGCTTCGCCGGGGGATATTTATTGGAATAACGGTACATGTTTTGCCCGCCGCATTGAAAACAAATTGGCTTAGGCCAAAGAAAGCGCTGCTGCAAACTATATAAGCTGCGACAGGAACAGTTCGTTCAGCTCTTCCCAGCCGACTTCCCGCTCATTGGGAAGACGCGCGATTTTTGTTCGATTTCTGCTATGCTGGAACTGAGATATTCGTTGAGCGTCCTGATCTGCGGAATCATCCTGATTTCAGGGGAATTCACCTTGAGCTCGAGCAGACGCTCGACTTCCGGTTTCAATTCCGGTGCAAGCCCGCTCTCCATCAGTTCGGAAAACAGCATGGGCGGCGGGGAGCCTTTGTCAAGGATCCACCGGCAGGCGAGGACCGGGCGCAGGACATAAAAATATTTCTTTGCCTTTATCATATCGCCTTTGATGTATTCGCGGTAGTTGCCGGCCGCCATATGGATATAGTGATACAGCCCTCTCTTCGAAGAAAAATATCGCCCCATAACAGATTTAAACCGTGCCGCAAAATCTGTTTCTAAATATACAATGGGGGAGGCACCCCATTCAAACAGCGTTGGGTTGGACTTATGCAGAAGCCGCAGCGTCTTGGTGAGGTCCCACCCGTTGATATCCAGCGCGTCGTTGATCGGCAATTCGATCACATCACGGTGTTTTTGAAGCCGCAAATACGCATCTTTCGGGCGGACGTAGATGAACCGTACATCATAGTCGCTGTCCGGAGAGGCAAAGCCCCATGCCCGGCTGCCAGATTCGACCGCCAGCAAGATCCGCACATTTTGTGTTTGTTCAATTTGAGCCAGTTCTTTTTGTATTGTATCTTTCATCCGGTGCTCCTCCTTTCGGCGTGTGTGTCACGCATCCATTTGCTGCTTGGCGGATAAAAAAGCCTTTTTGTCCCTATGGCTGTGCTCATCACGGGATTTTGCCTGGCACATGGGGCAGGAACAGTGGATTTTTCCTTTGGCGAGACGGCCGTATGCACCCCGCGTCCAGGCATATACATACTCCTCTCCGCCAAGCCTGCGCAGGATCCCCAGCTTTCTTTCAATGGCCCGGTTTCTCTGCCGCCGGTAATAAGCCCGTGTTCTTTTCAATTAAATCACTCCCCGACAGTTCGGGCAGCCTGTAAGAACCGTCAGGGCACCGCTTTCTTACAGGCAGCCTGTCTTTACAGGGAAAGTCAAACAAACAGGTGTTTTCATCATTCTGCCGCCTTAAAGTTATAAACAGGTTTGACACGCTCTGCGATTTGCGCCGTGGGTTCGATCTGCGCGATGATTTCCTCCATGCTCTTATAGGCCATAGGGGATTCATCCAACGTATCCGGAACAACACAGGTGGAGTAAATGCCCTTCATTTCCTTCCGGTACTGTTCCATGGAAAGCGTGGAAAACGCCGCTCTCCGGCTCATGAGCCGCCCGGCCCCATGAGGGGCGGAGCAGTTCCACTCCGGGTTTCCTTTTCCGATACAGATAAGGCTGCCGTCCCGCATATTGATGGGAATGAGCAGCTTTTCGCCCTTCTTGGCAGAAACCGAGCCTTTGCGCAGGATCATCGCGTCCGTGTCGATATAGTTGTGAATGGTCGTGAATTCGTCTGCTTTTGTAAAGCCCATACCGGAAAGGATCACATCCATCATCGCTTTGCGGTTCAACACAGCGAAGCGCTGCACAATGCGCATATCATGGATATAATCCTCGAAAAGCTTGCCCTCCACATAGGCCAGGTCTTTCGGTATGCTGATTTTATGCTCTTTTTTGAGGGCGGTTACTGCGGGCTGGATCTCCTGAAAGCGTCCCTCCGACTTGAGCGTTTCGATGAACTGCCCGATCTGGTAGCGTGCGCCGCCCCACAATGCCATTCGGCCCTGTTCCTGATAGTAATCGGCGACCTCAACGCCCAGATGGCGGCTGCCGGAATGAACGACGATATAAATATCACCCGTATCGGAACGATCCGCCTCGATAAAATGGTTGCCGCCGCCCAGCGTGCCGATGCTTTTTTTCGCCCGCTCCAGATTGACGTAAGGCGCGCAGCGAAGCGCGCTCAAGTCGATGGACGAGCAGTATTCGTGGGAGGCCCTGCGCACTTCCCGTCCGCAGGGGATCGCGCTGCGGATCAGCGCATCCAGCTTTTCAGAATCGATCTCCCGTTGTGCGATCCTGACGGTTTCCATGCCGCAGCCGATATCCACACCCACCATACCGGGAACCACCTTATCCGTAATGGTCATGGTCGTCCCGATGGTACAGCCTTTTCCCGCGTGAACGTCCGGCATGATGCGGATTTTGCTGTCCCGAAACGCTTCTTCGTCGCAGACCAGGCGGATCTGCTCCTCTGCTTTTCCGTCCAGCGCCGGCGTATAGCACAGCGCGGTATTGAATTTTCCCTTTACTTCGATCACAATGGTGATCCCCTTTCCGACGGGGCCGGAACATGCGGCTTTCACCGCTCCGGCTCCGGATATCAGGAGGCTGTTCCCGGATGCATCAGGCCCATAAGCTGAGAGAGAACGTCTCCGTTTCCGTTTAAGTTGATATTGCCCACATTCTCGCAGATGCGCTCAATATGCTCCAGCTCCTTGAGCCTGTAGAGCGTCGGGTTTTCCTCCATCAGCTTTGCGGTGTTGAGCAGCGAGCGGGTGGAGGCGACCTCTTCCCGGCGGGTGATGACGTTGGCCTGCGCCCGCTTTTCCGCGATCAGCACTGTATTCATGATGTCGCGGATCTCGCCGGGAAGAATGATATCCTTCACGCCCGCGTCGATAATTTCCACGAAGAACTCGTTTTCTTTTGCCTTAAGGCGCTCAAAGGCATACCTTGACAGCTCGTCTTTATTCGCCAGAATGTCGTCCAGCTTTTGCTTCCCTACAAAGTCCCGAAGAGCGAGCTGCGCCGCAACGTGCATTTGCCCGGCATAGTCGTCGATTTCGGTGAGTATCTTCACATAATCCGTGATGCGGTAATTGCACACAAAATTGATGCGAAGGCCGACCTTATCCTGCGTCATGATCTCCTGCCCGGTGATCTCCATCCGGGTGAGCCGCGTGTCCACAAGGTTCACGTCTACCCGGATATTGTTTTTCCAGAAGTAATAGGTGCCGGCGTCCAAAATGCGGATCAACTTCTGGTCAAAGTACAGCCGTGCTTTCTGATACTGGGCCACCTCCACTTTTGTATAAACCGTGGTGGGAAGCTTTGCGAATATGTACTGCGGCACATCCTCCGCAACCTCGGGCGTGGAGATATCCACAAGCTGGTACTCGTGACGCTCCAGCACAGACCAGAAGGCGTATTTGCCGCGGCGGAGCACTCCGTCGAATTTTCCGCTTGTGTAGTGAAGCGCCAGCTGCTGGTCCGCAACTTCGCAGACAGAGGTCAGTTTGGCGACCTCGCTGTTTGCGAGAAGGGTGTCCAGTTCGCATTTTGCAGATATGAGAGGCTCCTTCAAAGAGACGATCTCAATTTCCCGGGCGCCGAACAACGGATACTTTCCTGCGCCCAGAAGCTTTACAAACCGTCCGTTATGAAACAGGAAACCCTTCTGATTCTCATTGATAATAACCTTTTTCATATAAAAAACCTCCTCGGGTCTAAATTCGTGATTCGTCATCCATGCCTGCCCGGCGGCTGAACCCTTCAGCGCATGGCGCCAACCGGCGGAGAATTGCTTCCTGGCCGTTTGGCCCTTTGCACGGTATCCGTTTTCAGACAGGGCCCGGTAAGCATTGCCCGCAATGCTTGCTGCATCCAAAGATGCACTGCGCATTTCTGACCGGATAACGAATCCTGTTTTCATCCGTACCCGAAGGTACGCCTGCTTGCCGCTTCCCGCGGCGACCAAACCAACTGGCATACATCCTGACGGATGTAAGGCAGGATTCGAACCTGCGATATAAAGGGGAGTTGGACCCCGCCGCTTTTGCGGCTGCCACGCGCAAGCCTGACCGGCATACGCTTTGGAACCTCCTCGCGCACCGCGGTGAAAGAACATTCAAACACCCGCAAAGGTCATCTTGCATCCATAGAATACTAAAATTTTCCTGCCTTATCACGGAAAAAAAGCTGCGAACTCAAAAGAGTCCGCAGCTTTTTTGCATTTCCAGCCGTTTTTTGATCAGTCCCACAAAGCGTTCCGGCTCAGTTACCTTAATAAACGAGCCGAAAGAAAGCACCCGAATCACCAGTTCTGTCTCGTCGTCCTGCCGGTAGTTGATCGTGACGCGGTAGTGCTTTTCGTCCAGCCGCTGCGCCTCTTTTTCAAAGTGCGCAAAGTGAAGCAGCACCCGTTCCAGGGCATTGCGTCCGTCATACAGCTCGATCACAACACGTTTGTTTGCGGCGGCACAGATGCTTTGGCGCCCGTACCGTTCTCCCCGAAAGGGCTTACAGGACAAAATCCGCCCAAGATTGATGGTTTTTCCGTACCGGCAGCCGGAGGCAACCAGGCGGAACTTGTCGTCCTTTTCGGAATACTCCAGATATTCCGGCATGACGTTCAGATGTGTGCGGGCCTCCCGGCGGTTTTTTACATCAATACTGAGCGGATACCGCTTTTTGATCGCGTCCAGTATCCGATGGAAGATTTGTATGTATACCTCATCTTCAAATGGGTCGCCGTCCGCATACCGGTCAAAAATGTAAATGTCGTCCGGCGTGAACAGCGGCGGCACATCCTCAAGGCCGGAACTGTCAAAATCAAACAGGCGGATGCGCGGGTCAAGAGAAATCGCCTTCAGCCACCGCTTTTGCAGCACCGTAAGCGGCATGGTCGGCGGATGGAGGAGGGGCGTTGTGCCGTCCGGCCGGAGCAGCTGCCATTTTTCGCTCGTGAGCGCCGGTTCGATGGATAAAACGCTCTCTGAAAACGCACAGCGCTCGATAACCGTTCGCAGATCTTCCTTCGTGAGCGGGCGCTGAACTGCTTTGCGCAGAACGGCCGCGACTGTGTTGTAGTAAGCGCCGTAAAGCTCGCTGAAAATCATGCTTCATCGCCTCCGTTCAGCCCGTACAAGCGAGCCATCGCGTCGATGTCCCTTTTGAACTGCGCCGCCAGCTCCTGATTGGAAAAATGAATGCTGACAATGCGGCAGATAAAGGTACGGATCCACGGCACCAGCTCGCCCGCGTCATAGACGTCGGCGGAAAAGCGGCTGGTGTGAGCGTCGACACGCTCGACCTGTCCGCAGCGCTTTTCCCGTTCCAGACGGCGGTGGATATATGCTTCACCGTCATCATACCGCACGGTAAACTCCACCTGCTCCAGCCGCGCGCATCCCCCTTCGGTACTGACGCCCCAAATATGCTTCTGCATTTGGTCAAGCTTCTGCCGGTATGTATCGTAGCTTTCGCAATTTCCCGCCGTCTGGACCGACAGAATATTATCAAGCCGGATGGAGCCGATCCGTTTGTTCCGCGGAGCATAAGCCATCAGATACTGGCGGCCGTTCTGCACACTGATAAAAATGCGCAGGGGAACAACCTTCTGCGCGGCGGTGCGCTCCCTGCGCCGGTTGACGGTTTCGATTTGGACGGACTGTTTTCTGTGCATCGCCTCAAACAATCTGTACAAAATCTCACTGTCCAGCGCCCCGGTGATATAGTGATGCTTGAACACAAAGTGTTCCTCATGGGAATCGGCTTTATCCAGCAAAAAAGAACCGATCACGCCGCAGGGGGCGACCTCGGAAAAAAAGTCAAGCGCATCTGTACAGGCAGGCTGAGCCGTGGCCGCACGGCGGTACAGCAATGTTTTTGCGGACCGATCTGTACAGATAAGGCCCTGCTCGGCGTATTCCTTCAGTTTTTTGCGGACGGTGGATGCATCGAATGTTTTCGGCTCGTCAAAGCACGAAAGCCGCCGGTCGATTTCATCCATGATGCCGCTGAGCGGCAGCGCGATATCCGGACCGGATAAAACATCGAAGATCAGAAAATGAAGCGTGATATCCCCATCGGTAAAGCTTTTCGCTTTCCATGCCTTGTAGAGCGGATTGTGATGAGAAATACGGCTGTCGATGGAGAGAAAGACCTTTTTTCCGTCAGCGGTCTGCCGAAAACGCATATAATCACCCAGCCAGCTTTCAACGCGGCGGCGCTCGTCATCATAGGAGCGGGCGCTTTTCTTCGTGAACTCATCGCGGCTTTTAAAACCGTACACATAGAATTCGCGCATATAGTCCCGAATGCGTTCAAAGTTTTTGATCAGCTCGCTGTAGGCCATACGTTCGTCTCCTTTCATCGTGCTTTGGCGCGCCGCAAGTTTTTTGACCTTACCATAAAGCTTTTGCGCTTTTTTATGAAAAACACCACTAAAATCTATGATTTTAGTGGTGTTTTGGTCGGAGTGGGGAGACTCGAACTCCCGGCATCCTGCTCCCAAAGCAGGCGCGCTACCAACTGCGCTACACCCCGGTATGCGGTTTTGGCACGGATGTCTGCGTGCCAGCGCGGCGGATACGGCGCTTACACGAGGAATCCAAGCTAAAATATTATATGACACAATGCGCGCGAAGTCAAGCCAAACCCTTGACGAACCGCGCCGCCTGCCGTACAATAAACCCATGTCTTATTGTTCCTATCATTTATAAGAAAAGGTGTGTCACGATGGAAAACAGCGCAAAGACCATGGACCAGATCGTCGCCCTGTGCAAAAACCGGGGCTTTGTATATCCGGGCAGCGAGATCTACGGCGGCCTGGCCAACAGCTGGGATTACGGCCCTCTTGGCGTCGAGTTTAAAAACAATGTCAAAAAGGCCTGGTGGAAGAAGTTCGTGCAGGAATCCAAATACAATGTTGGCTTGGATTCCGCCATTCTGATGAACCCGCAGACCTGGGTCACCTCCGGCCATGTGGGCGGCTTTTCCGACCCGCTAATGGACTGCCGGGACTGTCATGCCCGTCACCGCGCGGACAAGCTCATCGAGGACGCGGGCGGACACGCCGAGGGCATGAGCTTCGACGAGATGACGGCATATATCCGCGAGCATGGCATCGCCTGCCCGGAATGCGGCAGCAAGAATTTTACCGACATCCGCAAGTTCAACCTGATGTTCAAGACGTTTATGGGCGTTACCGAAGACGCCAAGAATGAGGTCTATCTGCGGCCTGAAACGGCGCAGGGCATCTTTGTCAACTACGCCAATATCCAGCGCACCACGCGCCGCAAGCTGCCGTTCGGCGTGTGCCAGATCGGCAAATCCTTCCGCAACGAGATCACGCCGGGCAACTTTATTTTCCGCATCCGGGAGTTCGAGCAGATGGAGTGCGAGTTCTTCTGCAAGCCGGACACCGATCTGGACTGGTTCTACTATTGGAAGGATTACTGCAAGAACTTCCTGCTGAGCCTGGGCATGAAAGAGGAAAACATGCGCCTGCGCGACCATGAGAAGGAGGAGCTGTCCTTCTATTCCAAGGCTACGACGGACATTGAGTATCTGTTCCCGTTTGGCTGGGGCGAGCTGTGGGGCATTGCCGACCGCACCAATTACGATCTGGGCCGTCATCAGGAGGCCAGCGGCAAGAGTCTTGAATACTTTGACCCGGAGACCAATGAACGCTATATCCCCTATGTTGTGGAGCCGTCCCTGGGCGCGGACCGTGTGGCGCTGGCGTTCCTTTGCGAGGCCTACGACGAGGAAGTGGTGGACGCCGGGAAAAACGACACCCGCGTGGTGATGCGCCTGCATCCGGCGCTGGCGCCCTTCAAGGCGTGCGTGCTTCCGCTTTCGAAAAAGCTGGCCCCCAAGGCCGAGGAAGTGCGCGCCGAGCTGGCGAAGTATTTCATGGTGGATTATGATGAGACCGGCTCCATCGGAAAGCGTTACCGCCGCCAGGATGAGATCGGCACGCCGCTGTGCATCACCATCGATTTTGAGACCGTGGGCGACGACAAGACGGCCGCCGACGGCTGTGTGACCGTGCGCGACCGCGACACCATGCAGCAGGAGCGTGTGAAGATCGAGGACCTGCGCGCTTATATCGAGAAAAAGATCGAGTTTTAAAACCACATGCAAAGCGGACGTCCCAGGGGCGTCCGCTTCCTTTTTTTGCCTGCTTGTGGTATGATGAAAACAAGCCATATCCAACAGAACGGAGGAGTTTTTATGATCGGCTGGCTCATACTTGCGGCTGTGCTGGCGTTGTGCGCCGTGTTGTGCATCCGTGCGGCCCGGTTCAAACCGGAGGCGGGGGCTGGGGCGGCGCCCACGCCCGTCGCCGTGGACACAGAGGGGGCTGTACAGCGCCTGGCGCAGCTGGTGCGCATCCCGACGGTGTCCAATTATGATGCGGAAAAGTTTGATGAAACACAGTTTGAAGGCTTCCGTGAGAAGCTGCGGGAATTGTACCCCCGCGTACATGCGATGTGCCCGCCCGTGCGCATCGCCCACACGGGCATGCTGTTTCACTGGAAAGGAAAAAGCAGCGCCGCTCCCGTTGTCCTGATGGCGCACTATGACGTAGTGCCTGTAGACGAAGCGGGGTGGAAGCATCCGCCTTTCTGCGGCGAGGTGTTTGACGGCGAGCTGTGGGGGCGCGGTACGCTGGACACGAAAATCACGCTGCTGGGCATTCTGGAGGCGGCCGAACGGCTGATGAGCGAGGGCTTTGTGCCCCGGAACGACGTGTACTTTTCTTTCTCAGGCGACGAGGAAGTGAGCGGGCCGAGCGCACCGGCCATCGTGGAATATTTGAAGGAGCGGGGCGTCAGGCCCGCAATGGTGGTGGATGAAGGCGGCGCCGTTGTAGACGGCGTATTCCCCGGCGTCAAGCAGCCCATCGCGGTGGTGGGCATCGGAGAAAAAGGCTTTATGAATGTGGAGCTGACGGCGCGTGCCGCCGGCGGCCATGCCAGCACGCCGGCCGTGCCCTCCACGCTGGGCATGCTGTGCCGGGCCGTGGCCGATTGCGAAAAACACCAGTTCAAGGCGCATCTGACGGCGCCCGTGCGCGCGCTGTCCCAAAACGTGGGGCCGTATGCGCCTTTCGGCCTGCGGCTGGTATTTGCGAATCTGTGGCTGTTTGGGCCTCTGCTGCCGCTTCTGGCGGGCAGGCTGGGCGGCGAGCTGGGCGCGATGATGCGCACCACCATGGCGTTCACCACGGCGCAGGGTTCCAAGCAGATCAACGTGCTGCCCACAGAGGCGTCGGCGGGCGTCAACCTGCGGCTTGTCAATCTGGATACGCCGGAAAGTGCGGCGCAGCACCTGAAAGACGTCATCCGCAACGATAAGGTGGAGGTCAAGGTAACATACGCTCAGAATGCCAGCCCGTATGCCTCCGCGGAGGATGCGAACTGGGAGACGCTGGCCAAGGCAGTGGGCGACACATGGCAGGGCAGCATCGTCTCGCCGTACCTGATGATGGCCTGCTCCGACAGCCGTCATTTCAGCGCCATCTGCCGGGACGTATACAAGTTCAGCGCCATGGCGCTCTCCAAAGAGCAGCGGGGGCTGATCCACAACAACGACGAGCGTATCCCGGTGCGTGAGATTGCCAAGACGGTGGAATTTTTCACCCGGCTGGAGCAAAGCATATAACGAAGCAGACCGCCGCGCGGCGCGCGGAAATCCTGATGATTTGGAGAAAATGAAAATGGATATGAATTTGGTGAAGCAGTATGCGGAATTTGCCGTAAAGATCGGCGTCAACCCCCAGCCGGGGCAGACGCTCATCATCCGTGCGCCTATCGAGGGGGCTTTTTTCGCCCGGGCCTGTGCCGAGGCGGCCTACGCTGCGGGCGCGAAGGAAGTGGTGGTGCACTATTCGGACGAAAAGCTGTCCCGCATTAAAATGGAGCATACCGCCGTGGAGGTATTGGAGGATGTGAAGCCCTGGCTCCAGCGCAGCTATCTCGATTATGTGGAGAGTGAGGGAGGCGCGTGCATGCTGTCCATTTCCGCGCGGGACCCGGAAATCTACAAGGGGCTTGATATGGAAAAGATCGACCGCGCAAACCAGGCGGCTATGAAGGCGCAGGAGGAGTGGCGCAGCTATACCATGAGCGACAAGGTGCAGTGGAGCATCGTGGCGATCCCAAGCGCCGCGTGGGCGGGAAAGGTATTTCCCGGCGCGGCGGAGGACGAGGCTCAGGAAATGCTTTGGGACGCTATCTTCGACGTGTGCCGCGTGAAAAACGGCAATGTGGTGTCCGAGTGGCAGGCGCATGTGAAAAAAATGACCGCCTGGCGCGACTGCATGAATGCGCTGGACCTGGACAGTATCCGGCTGCAGAGCGCCAACGGCACAGACCTCACCATCGGCCTTGCGGACGGGCATGTGTGGGAGGGCGCTCAAAGCCGTACGCCCGAGGGCTACACATTCATCGCAAATATCCCCACCGAGGAAGTGTTCACCGCGCCGCACCGTCTGCGCGTAAACGGCGTTGTAAAGGGCACCAAGCCCTATGTGTACAACGGCAACCTCATTGAGGGCTTTTCCGTCACCTTCAAGGACGGCGAAGTGGTGGAGCATTCGGCCCAAAGCGGCGAGGCGCTGCTGGGCCAGCTGCTGGACACCGATGAAGGCTCCCGCCGCATCGGCGAGATCGCGCTGGTGCCGGCGTCCAGCCCCATCAACCGGCGGGGCATTTTGTTCTACAATACGCTGTTCGACGAGAACGCGGCCTGCCACATCGCCTTCGGTAAGGGTTACCCCGGCACTGTAAAGGGCGGTACGGCCATGACGAAGCAGGAACTGTTGGCCCACGGTGTGAACGACAGCATCATCCACGAGGACGTGATGGTGGGCGCGCCGGATATGACCATTACGGGTACCACCAGAACGGGAGAGAACGTGAAGATTTTTGAAAACGGAGAATGGGCATTTTAATGGAAAATAAAAGGGACCTCCCGCAGGTGCGGGAGGTCCCTTTTTTACAGAGAAAAATATCCGGCTCAATGAGCGACGAACCAGAAAATGCTGCCCTTGCCGGGTTCGCTGTCCACACCGAAGGGAAAGCCGTGGTTGATGAGGATGGCCTTTGTGATGGAAAGCCCCAGCCCTGTGCCGACCTTGCCGGCGTCCGCGCGGGAGCGGTAGTATTTGTCAAAGATATAGGGAAGATCTTCCCTGGCAATGCCCGCGCCGTGGTCCTCAATCTCTACCCGCACGGCGGCGTCCGGCTGCGGTTTTACGCGCAGCGCCACACAGCCGTCCGGCCCGATATGATGGATGGCGTTCGCCAGCAGATTGTGCACCACACGGCTCATCATGTCCGGGTCTGCCGTTACGGTACAGGGGTCGGCAGCATCTACCGTGAGGGTGTAGCCGCTCTGCTCACAGATATTCTGGTAGCGGTAGGCCACTTCGTCGCACAGCTGTGCCAGGTCGAACTGGACGGGATTGAGCTTTTCGGTGCCGGAGGAATATTTGGAAAGCTCCATCACGCTGTTCACAAGGCCGGAGAGGCGGTCGGTCTCGTCCACGATGACCGAGAGCTGTTCGTCCCGCTTTTCCTTGTTGTCGCCCGTCAGGTCGCGTACCGTCTCGGCATAGCCCTTGATGAGCGTCAGCGGCGTGCGCAGGTCGTGGCTGACATTGGCGATGAGGTCCCGCTGCAGCTCCGAGGTGCGGCCCACCTCCCGGGCCATGGTGTTGAAATCCCCGGCCAACGCGCCCAGTTCGTCATCCGCCTGGGGCGTGACGCGCACCTTGTAATTGCCGCGTGCCATCTCCCGCGCGGCGCGGGAAATGGCCGAGATGGGTTTTGTGAACCAGCGGCTGAATACATAAGCACCCGCAATACTGACGATGAGCAGCACGGCGGCAATGATGGGCATTTGCGCACTGATGACGTCGGCGGCCTGGCCCACACGCTCCAGGTCTGTGGAGAGGATGAGAGAATACTGGTTGTTGATGTTGCGGCACACCACCATCTGCCGGGTGCCGGAGGTGCTTTCCAGGCCGGGCAGGATGCGGGAGTCCGGCAGAGTAAAGTTCAGGTCTCCCAGTACGAAGGTCGTGGCCCGCAGGTTGACGGCTGCGGTGCTGTTCCACTGCGGCTCTGAATATTCCATAAGCTGGCTCAGCGGATTGGGATGCAGCAGGCACTGGTCGGACTGCAGCTGGTGAAGATGCAGCAGGACCTTGCAGTCTGTTCCGGCTACCTCAAAGCATTTTCCGGCCAGCAGCCCCCGGTTGTCCATGATCTCCTCCATCATGTCTGAGGGAATATGAACGCCGCCGCTCTTGTCGAAGCTCTCGAATTTGCCGTATTTTTCAATGATGGCGGAATAGACGTCCGCCGCATGGTTCAGATCCGCGAGCACGCGCCGGTTGTACATGGGCTCCAGCAGCTTTACGCTCAGCAGCCACACCAGCGCCAGCAGCACCATGCTCATCAGCACAACAAACAGCATCAGCTTGCGGCTGATCCTATTGAAAAAACGCCGCTTTTTTACGGCCGCGCCCGCGGGACGCTTGTCCTGCTTCATTTTCCGGGCCTCACATCGGGGTCAAATTTATAGCCGATGCCCCATACCGTCACGATGTTGTCGCGGTATTTGCCCAGGTGGCTGCGCAGCATTTTGACATGGGTATCCACGGTGCGGTCCTCGCCGTAATAGTCGTAGTTCCACACCTTTTGCAAAATCTTTTCCCGGGAAAGCGCCAAGCCCTTATTGGATACAAGGAACACCAGAAGATCGAATTCCTTGGGCGTAAGGGGAGCTTCCTCCCCGGCGATCTTCACGCTGTGGGAGGCAGTGTCTATGACAAGGTCCCCGAATACAAAGCTTTCGCCGCCCTCCTGCGTTTTGGGCATGGTGCGCGCCAGGACCACCTTTACGCGGGCCACCAGCTCCCGCGGGCTGAACGGCTTTACCACATAATCGTCCGCGCCGCCCTCCAGGCCCGCAAGCTTGTCGTATTCCTCGCCGCGTGCCGTCAGCATGATGACGGGCGTGTCGATTTTGCGCTTGCGCATCTCGCGCAGGCAGGTCATACCGTCCACAAACGGCATCATGATGTCCAATATCACAAGGTCCGCTCCGGAGGCGGCCAGCGCCGCCAGCGCGGCGGAGCCGTCGGTGGCCTCTTCGCACTGGAAGCCTTCGTGCTCCAAATGCTCGCGGATCAGCTCGCGGATGCGCGGCTCGTCGTCTACGATCAAAATTTTTGCCATAACAAACACCTCGTTTTCGGCAGCAGATGGTTTTTTCGTTTTTCTTATAGTAGCATATTACAGCGCCGATATGTCAAATTTGTGAAAATGTTTTACGCATGCGTCCCTGCCGATTGACGGCGCGGGCGGAGCGCGGTAAAATGGCAGATAGGACCGGCGCGCCTCCCCGGAGGCCCCTGCCTGCAGGGCCGGATCACGCGGCGCGTATGCGCCGGGAAATGGGATGATCTTGAATGGCGGTATTTTTGTGGGTTCTGGCCGTGTGCATCGTTCTGCTGTGGCTTTTTCTGCGGCCGGGCCGCTACGGCGAGGCGCAAAAGCAGCTGGTGTACGGCGTAAACCACGCGCACCGGGGCTTGCATACGAAGGATAAGACGGTGCCGGAGAACAGCCTGCCCGCGTTCCGCGCGGCGGCGGAGGCCGGCTACGGCGTGGAGCTGGATATCCAGCTCTCCAGGGACGGGCAGGTCGTGGTGTTCCACGACGACACGCTGGACCGTGTGTGCGGCGTGCACGGCCGTGTGGACGAATTTACATTCGAGGAGCTGCGCGGGATGCGTCTGTGCGGCACACAGGAGACGATCCCCCTGCTGACGGAGGTGTTTGAAGTGATGGGCGGCAGAACGCCCATGATCATTGAACTCAAGACGGGGCGGCGCAACGACGAGCTTTGCGAAAAGGGGCTGGCGCTGATGCGCGCGTACAACGGCCCCTACTGCATCGAGAGCTTTGACCCGCGCATCGTGCGCTGGTTCCGGAAAAATGCGAAGGATGTGCTGCGGGGACAGCTTTCCGACGCGCCCGCCTCGTTTCGGGATGAGCCGAAGCCGCTGGCATTCGCATTGGGCTGCCTGTTCACCAACGTGCTGGCGCGCCCGCAGTTTATCGCTTACGGCCCCGGCAAAAAGCCATGGACCGCCCGTCTGGCGGAGGCAATGGGCGCCATCCGCGTATGCTGGACCGTGCGCCCCGAAGACGACATAAACGCGAAAGAAGCGGAAAACGACGCGGTGATTTTCGAATTTTATCACCCCGCGCCGAAGTATAAGTGAAAGAACCCGCGGCCTGGCCGGTATGGGGCGCTTTTGCGCCCCTTTTTTGCCTTTTTTAGAGAAATTTTGCCCCGCGTGCAATTTTTGGCAGGGCTGCGGGGTATACTTCATAGCAAAGGCCGCCTGGTGTGCGGCCGCCTTTGCCAGTATTACAAACTGTAAGGAGAAACAAACATGAACCGACTGTACCGTATTTCCGCGCTGGCGCTTGCCGCCGCGCTCTGCCTTGCCCTTGCCGCCTGCGGGAGCAGGCCGGCGTCCTCCGGCAGTACGTCCGGGGGAGGCTCGTCTTCCGTATCCACGCCTGCCGCCTCCGGCTCGGGTTCCGTTTCGGGTTCCGTGCCCGCTTCGTCCGGCGGGGCCGGGGACACGATGAGCGAGGGCCAGCGCTACGCCTATGCCATCCGTGACGCGCGTCCGGCCGAGGACAATGAGTATTCCGAGATCGCCTGCGGCGACGCGGGTGGTGAGCCGATGCTGGCCGTGAATCCCAACGATATGTCCGCCGAGGATGCGGCGTCCAGCATCCAGATGATGCTGGACACCATGGGCATCGATCCCGCAACGCTGGACGCGTACGCCTTCAGCATGTCGATGATGAATGTGCGGGCCTACGCCATCGGTGTGTTCAAGCCTGCCGAAGGCCAGGCCGAAGCCGTGCAGGCTGCGGTGGAAAGCTATGTTTCGCTGCAGCGCAAGTCGTTTGAAAACTATCTGGCCGACCAGTACGAGGTTGCCAAGGGTGCGCTGATCAAAACGCTGCCCGGCGGAGAAATCGTACTTGTGATGAGCGAGGGTGCGGCAGACATCATGGCCAATCTGGAAAAAACACTGAAATAACAGGCGGGAGCATTGCCTGAAAAAAGGGCCTCGTGCTGATGCGGTTGATGCATCCGGCACGGGGCCCGTCCCTTTGCAGGCGTGGATCATGCATCTGGGATGGCATCTCCGGCATAGCTCCACGTCCCTTGCGCCGTTGGGGCGAAAAAGGCGGCGTTCCCGCCGCTGTACGGCAGCTGCGTCAGAAGAACATAAAAGCCCTCGGGCCGCTGCTCCGCGCGGGACAGGTGGTTCAGGTATGCAAGCGCACAGTCGTCCCAGGGCAGCTCCGCCGTCTGCCAGGAGGCTCCGCTGTCTGCACTGCAGTAGAGCAGGGGCCAGTTTTCCTCTGGACCTGTGGCAAGAGTGAGAAACGCCGTGCCGTCCGGCGTCATGGAAAAAACCGCTGAGGATGTGGGAGGTGCCGAAGTGCGGCAGGGCGCCGAATGCCGTCCAGCTTTGCCCGCCGTTATGGGTGAAAAAAGCATATTTTTCCTCGCCGCCGCCCGGGGAATGCTGCGTGCCCACCGCCGCAAAGCCCAGCTCCGGCGTCAGAAACTCCAGCTTTGCGTATTCGACAGGACGGTCCAGCGCGGTAAGGGACTGACCGAACCATGTGACGCCTTCGTCCGGCGTGACGCTGACACTGCAATCCAGCGGGCCGGACGCATACAGTACAGCCTGCACCTTGGAGCCGGTTTCAGCGGCCAAAATGCGGCCTGCCCCGGTAAAGAGAGCACGGGTCGTTTCCGGCGAAACAGCGGAGCCGTGCCCCGCCGTGAACCAAACGCCTCCGTCCGCGGCGGCAAAGCAAGGGCCGTTTGTGCTGGAAAAATCCGGTACGGCGGCAGACTGCGGAGCATCCGGCAGCGGTGCAGAGGGGGCGAAGCTCTGCCGCAGGAGCCGCAGACCGCCGCCGCTCAGCCAGAGGGAGATTGCCAGGCCCGCCGTACAGGCGCACAGTGCCCAAAACGGCTCCCGCCGGGGCCTGAGGACGCGGTACGGCACGCCGTAGGAGCGGGAAAGGATATACCGCACAGCTTGTGCATCGCTGTGGTGGACAAAGAGGGGAGGACCTTCCCATTGAAGCACGAACCCGTCGGGCAGTTTCCAGGCACCCATCAAGTCGGCGTGCTCCAGCCGGTAAGGTTCTCCGTTTTGATGCCAGCGGCAGTGGGTGGGGTATACGGCTGCCTGAACGGCCGCAAAATCTCCTTTGCAGGCGGCCCGCAGCCGCAGCCGCAGCGGGCCGTCCGCACAGCCCCACAGACAAAATGCAGCCGCGGCCAGAAAAAAGCCGGTGCAGGCCATACGCACGGAGCCGAACAGCCAGGCGCGGCTCAAAGCAGCGCAGACGGTACAGCACAGCGCCGCCAGCGCATAGGCCGTGCGCGGCCCGCTGCCGCGCATACAGCGGGCTTGGGCGCGCCATGCCTGCTCGGTACGCGGAAATGTAAGGAAGCCGACGGGCGCTTCGTCCGGTTCGTCTTCGTCCGCGTTCAGAAGTGCCGCCGCCGTCGTGCCGAGCGGCCGGGCCAGAGCCGTCAGCTCAGCTCTGCCCGGTAGCCCGCCGCCGGCTTCCCAGCGGGCGAGCGCGTCGCGCGGCACGCCTGCGGCCTGGGCAAGCTGTCCCTGTGTAAGATGCTTTTCTGTGCGCAGGCGCGCGATGCGTGCGCCGATGCGCTGCGCGTATTCCATGACAGCAGTCCTCCCGGTGGTATATTGGACCGCACCGGCTACAGCAGTCTGCCCAACGCGGCCAAATCGGCGCACACGACGCCGGGCGTGACGCTGCCTGCGGCCAGAGCCTCCGGCGTTGTTTCACCGCACAGCACCAGCGCGGTGCCGCAGCCGCAGGCGCCCAGTGCAATATCGGTGTAAAGGCGGTCGCCCACCATGCATACGTCTTTCAGAGAAACGCCGTATTTGTGTGCAGCGGCGCGGGCGATGTAGGCATTTGGCTTCCCGATGACGGCATCCGGGTCCCGCCCGGTGCTTGCTTTTACAAAGGCGATCACCGCACCGATGTCCGGGATAAAGCCTCCTGCGACCGGGCAGTTGTAATCCGGGTGTGTCGCAATGTAGGGCAGGCCGGCGCGCACAGCGTCACACAGCAGCCTCAGTTTATCATAGGTGATGGTGGTGTCGAAGCCCAGCACCACGGCGCGGGGCTTCGCAGCCCGCACTGTGTAGCCTTCCGCCGCGAACTGCGCCTCCAGACTGGGCGTGCCGATGAGCAGGATATCTTTGGGAAACCCGTTTTCCGCCAAATACAGCAGCGTTGCATCACCGGAAGTGAAAATGTCATGTTCGGTAACGTCCGCGCCCAGGCGCGTGAGCTTCGCAAGATAGTCTGCTTTGCTTTTGGAGGAATTGTTCGTTAAAAACGCAAACTGCCGTCCGGTGGCGCGGCACAGTGCCAGAAACTCCAGCGCGCCGGGCAGCAGCGTATCATCCAGATAAAACGTGCCGTCCATATCCAGCAGGAACAGCTTCGCGGTCGTTACATCGTACATGGGACAGGCTCCTTTTCTATAAAAATAGAACCGCAGTTCGGCGTTGCGAAAACGTGACGCTTGTGGCATAATAATCTCAGGCTCGCCGCTGCCGCGGATGCGCTGGCGCGCATGGGCCTGGGGACATTGAAACATGCAAAACCGCAGCAAGTGCGGTTTTGCCGAGGCCGCTTCGCGGCGTCATGTTATAATAATCTCAGGCCCGCCGCTGCTGCGGCTGCGCACCGCGTGTACAACCCAAAACATGCGTCAACAACAGTATAGCACGTTTCATCAAAGGAGACCACGCTTTTGAAAGCAAGTATTGTAATACCGAATCTGAACGGCGCGGGCTGGCTGCGCGATTCCATTGAATCGATCTGGGCGCAGACGGAGCAGGACTTCGAGCTTATCATCATCGACAACGGCTCCACAGACGAGAGCCTGGCCATTGCCCGCAGCTATGTGGGCCGCCCGGGCTACACGCTGGTGGAGAACCAGACAAACACCGGCTTTTCCGCAGCGGTGAACACGGGCATCGGCCTGGCAAAAGGCGAATATGTGGTGCTGTTCAACAACGACGCCTTTGCACAGCCGGACTGGCTGGCACAGCTCATTGCCATGGCGGATGCCGAGCCGCGCGCTTTTGCGGTGCAAAGCCTGATGATCCGGCATTTTGAAAGGGACATCTGTGACGATGCGGGGGATTATGTCACGCTGTTCGGGTGGGCGTGCAAGCGGGGCGACGGCATGTACTGGCGGCGTTATACAAAGCCGGGGCGCATTTTTTCCGCCTGCGGAGGGGCCAGCCTGTACCGCAAAAGCATTTTGGATGAGATAGGTCTGTTCGACGAACTGTTTTTTGCTTATTTCGAGGATGTGGACATCAGCTGGCGGGCAAACAGCCTGGGTTATAAAAACCTGTATTGCCCGGCGGCCAAGTGCTACCACATCTGCGGCGCGACGACGGGCGCAGTGCGGTACAACGAGTTCAAAAGCGTGCAGAGCGGGCGCAACAGCATTCTGCTGCCCTACAAAAATATGCCGCTGGGCATGCTCCTTCTGAATTTTATCCCGCTTGCGCTGGGCTATCTGCTCAAAATTCTGGTGTTCGGCCTGCGGGGCTTCTGGACGCCGTACATCAAAGGCGCGCGGGAGGCGTTCCGGGCCATCCCGAAAGTGAAAAAGCCGAAATTCCGCTGGAGCAATCTGCCCCATTACGCGCTCATCGAGCTGTGGCTGGCGGCGGATGTGTTCCGCTACATCGGCTACCGCATCATGCGGTTTTTTAAGATAAGATAAAAAGCGGCACGGCTGTGCGAAATTGCTGAAAACAAACGGCGGCACACCGTCGAAAGGAGTTTTTGTATGAAAATCGCCATTGCATCCGATGCGTCGGGATTCCGTTTGAAAGAGCATGTCAAGCAGGTGCTGCGGGAGGCGGGCCACGACGTTACGGACGTTGGCCAGCAGCGGGAGGATGAGACCGTGCGCTATTACGAGGCGGGCGAGCTTTTGGCGCGCGCCATTCAGAGCGGCGCGTATGAGCGCGGTTTTGTGATGTGCGGAAGCGGCGCCGGCGTATGCATGACGGCCGGCAAGTTTCGCGGCGTATACGCCGTGGCCTGTGAAAGCGAATATACTGCCGCCGAGCTGCGGCGCATCACAAACGCGAACGTGATGGCCATGGGCGAAAAAGTCGTGACCCCCGCGGTGGCCGGGCGTATGGCACTGGCATTTGTGGACAGCGGCTGGTGCGACGGCATGACGCCGGACAAAGCCGGTATGGTACATGAAGGCTTTGCGCGCATCCGGGAGATCGAGCGCACGCAGGCATAAGCCGCCGCGAAACGGCGCATTTGCGGCCAAACCGGGAACGAATTGCAAACTTTTTGTGACATGCCGCGAAATGCTTGGCAAACCGGCGCGGGGAATCTATAATGAAAACAAGGAAGCCCGCCGGGCGGTGACGCAGGGCGGGCGGTTGCCCATTTTGCTGTAAAGGAGCGTAGAGTTATGGGATTTTTAAAAGGCTTGCTGGGCCTTGGCGTAACGGCGGGCGCCGCTTTCGCCGCATTGAAGGTGGCCCAAAAATATGAGGAAAACAAAGCGGCCGACGCTGCGGCGGCAGCCGCGGGGCCGGAGCCGCAGGACGTACCCGCGGGCAGCGTGCTGGAGGATATTGCCCGCGCGGCGGGCGGCGTGCTGAGCGACGCGGGCGCAAAGGTAAAGGAAGTGGTGACAGGCACTGCCGAGAAAGCGGGCGTGGATACCGTGGAGCTGAAAGGAGCGCTGCACGACGCCGGAGACGCGCTGTATGAAGCGGGCGACGCGGTGGCGGACGCTGGCTCGGCGTTTGCCGGATATGTGGCTGAGGAGGCTCCTGCCGTTGCGGGCCGTCTGCGCGACGGCGCGGAGGACCTGCTGGAGCGCGTAAAGGAAACCGTGGCCGCCGGCGCGCAGGCGGTGGAGGAGGCCGCGGACGCCGCGCAGGCGGCTGCCGCGGAGGAAGCGACGGAGCAGGCCGAAGCCGCCGCACAGGCGGAGGAGAAGCCGGAGAAGGGAACCGCGGCAGAGGCTGCGACGGAGCAGGAAACAGAGCAGCCGCAGGAAAAATAAAAAAAAACCGCCGTCCGGAAGCTGCAACAGCCGGGCGGCGAGAATTTTTTGAGGCTAAAAATATTTCTCAAACACTTCTCCCAGGCGTAAAATAGTTTTCTGGTGCTTCGCATCCTGTGCGTCGGATTTTGGATTCCAGAAGGCAGCTGGGAGTCGGTGGATTGCAATTTTTTCCTATATTTCTTCAAGCGAACATGCGGTGCGGTCTTTTTCCGCTCTTGGTATACTATGAATGTGGAAATATGGTGCATTTTGTCCTGCGTTTTCATCGCTGGCGTTTGACGAATTTATGCTTTTACAACTGTATTTTTGTCAAATGATTTAAAGTTTTTTACGGTATCTATAACCTTGTATAATGCACAGGTGTACCTTTGCCGGAATCCAAAATATTTTTGCAGTGCTCCTTGGGACAACCAATAGATACCCGCCTGCATCTTTGGCAGCATCCCAAAAAGTAAAAGTATCATTTTACCGCTCTTGCCCGACAGAGCCACCTCGCTGAAAATTGGCTCTTTACAGCGCCGCAGCGTGTTGCGCGCGGCGAAAATAGCTGCGGGCCATCCACAGCGCGGCAAGGAAGCCCAGAGCGTCGGCCAGCGGCATTGCGGCCATCAGGCCGTTCATGCCCCAGACGCGGGGCAGGGCCAGCAGCAGCGGGATGTAGATGCACACCTGTTTGCCAAGAACCAGCGCGCTGCTGCGCGCGCTTTCCCGTATGGCCTGGAACAGCGTGCCCGTGCAGTTGATGAACGTGGTGAACGGCAGTGCGATGCTGGTGGCGCGCAGCACGGCCGCACCGGTTTCCACAAGGCCGCCGTCGCTGGGGCTGAGCATGCGCACGATCCATGGCGCGGCTGCGGCAATGATCACGGCCAGTGCCGTCAGAGCGGACATACTGGCGGCGCAGCAGAAGCGGAACGCGCTTTTCAGCCGCGCGTGGTCTTTGCTGCCGTGGGCGTAGCCCGCCACGGGCTGAAGCCCCTGCACAAAGCCGATGGACACGGAGAGCGCCAGCCCCGAGACGCGGGATGCGATGCTGAACGCGGCGATGGCAGCGTCTCCAAAGCCGCCCGCTGCGCGGTTGAGCACGATGGTGGCCAGCGCGTTGCCGCAGTGACGGCACAGGCTGGGAAAGCCTGTGGTGAAAATCAGCTTCACCATCCGCGGGGTGCGGGCTACCTGCCGCACCGAAATGCGCACGGATGTTTTGCCGCGCACATAGAACCAGAGCAGCGCGGCCCACACCATCACCTGGCTGAGCGCCGTGGCCGCGCCCGCACCCCGGATGCCCATGCCCAACGTGTAAATGAACAGAGGGTCCAGCACAATGTTCAAAAGCCCGCCTGCAAGCTGTCCGGCCATGCTTTCCTTGCTTTTTCCCTCGGCGCGCAGGCACTGCGCCAGCGCCAGGCTGGAGCAGTGGAAAGGCGCGGCCAGCAGGATGGGAACGGCGTAGGCCTCGGCTTCGGGCAGGATGGTATCGGTGCTGCCCAGCAGGCGCATCAGCGGCTCCAGCGCCAGCAGCCCGCCCGTAGCGATCACGCCGCCCAGCCCCAAAGCAAGAAAAAAGCCCGTGCTGGCGGCGCAGTGCGCCTTTTCCTTTTCCCGTGCGCCCAGATACAGGCTGACAAGGCTACTGCCGCCTGTACCCATCCAGAAGCCCAGTGCAGAGAGCACCGAGGGTATGGAAAACACAACGCCCACCGCTGCTACGGCGGCCGTGCCCAGCTGCGCCACAAAGAACGTGTCGGCCATGTTGTAGACCGAAGTGATGATGCAGGTGATGATGCTGGGGACGGAGAGAGAGAGGATAAGCCCCGGCACCGGTGCGGTCGTCATACGCAGGTGCTGTGCATCCTGCTGTTCCGAAGTGCTGTTCATGCCGCAAAACTCCTTACGGCAGGCCTACGTCCCATATGGGACGTAGGCCTGCCGCTTATTTTTTACCGATTCAGGATCGCCATGAATTCATCGCCGGTGATGGTCTCTTTTTCCAGCAGATATTTGGCAAGTTCGTGCAGCTTATCCATGTTGTCTTTCAAAATGCCGATGGCCTTTTCATGGGCTGTGCGGATGATCTCCACCACCTCTTTGTCGATCTTGGTGGCGGTCTCGGCACTGCACGCCAGGGCTGCGTCGCCGCCCAGATACTGGTTGTTCACGGTCTCCAGCGCCGTCATATCGAATGTTTCGCTCATGCCCAGGCGCGTTACCATGCTGCGGGCCAGCTTGGTGGCCTGCTCGATGTCGTTGGACGCGCCGCTGGTGACGCTGTCGAAGATCAGCTCCTCGGCGCTGCGCCCGCCCGTCAGCGTGGCGATCTTCGCCAGCGCCTCTTCCTTGGAGAGCAGCACCGTGTCGGCCTCCGGCGTCTGCATCGTATAGCCCAGCGCACCCGAGGTGCGCGGCACGATGGTGATCTTGGTCACGGGCGCGGAATTGGACTGCAGCGCGGCAACCAGAGCATGGCCGATTTCGTGATAGGCGACGATCTCTTTTTCATGGGGCGAAAGCACTGCGTTCTTGCGCTGGTAGCCCGCCACCACCACGTCTACGGATTCCGTCAGGTCTTCCTGTGTGACGATGCGGCGGTTGCACTTGACGGCGCGCAGCGCAGCTTCGTTGATAAGGTTGGCAAGCTCTGCGCCGGACGCGCCGGAGGTGGCCCGCGCCACGGCCTTATAATCAATGTCGTCGGCCATCATCACGTCCTTGGCATGGACACGCAGAATGGCCTCGCGGCCCTGCAGGTCCGGCAGTTCGACGGGCACACGGCGGTCGAAACGGCCGGGGCGCAGAAGCGCTTTGTCCAGCGTTTCGGGACGGTTGGTTGCCGCCAGAATGACGACGCCGGACGAGCCGTCGAAGCCGTCCATCTCGCTGAGCAGCTGGTTGAGCGTCTGCTCGCGTTCGTCGTTGCCCGCGATGCCGCTGCCGTCACGCTTTTTGCCGATGGTGTCGATCTCGTCGATGAACACGATGCAGGGGGCCTTTTCTTTCGCCTGTTTGAACAGGTCGCGCACACGAGCCGCGCCCTGTCCCACGAACATCTCCACAAACTCGCTGCCCGCGATGGAGAAAAACGGCACATTGGCCTCGCCGGCCACAGCCTTGGCCAGCAGCGTCTTGCCGGTGCCCGGAGGGCCGACAAGCAGAACGCCCTTGGGCATTACGGCGCCCACGCTGCGGTATTTATCCGGATTGTGCAGGAAATCCACGATCTCCTCCAGCGCTTCCTTGGCCTCCTCCTGCCCGGCCACGTCGGCAAAGGTCTTGCCCGTCTGAGCGGCCACGTACATCTTGGCGTTGCTCTTGCCCATGCCGAAGGACATCATATTGCTGCCGTCGCCCATGCGCTTTTGCATCATACGCCACAACAGCACCATGGGAAGGATCAGGATGAGCGTGGGGAAGATCCAGGTGAACAGGAAATTCATCAGGGTGCTGTTTTCCTGCGGAGCCACGGCGGAAAAGGTGACGCCGCTCTCGGACAGGCGCTTTTGCAGGTCCGCGTCCGGGAACACGCCCGTGGAGTAGATCCGTTCCGCCCCGTTTTCATCTGCAGCTTTGAAATAAAGCTCACGCTCGTTTTCCTGCAGCTCCACCACGGTCACCTGGCCGCCCGAAAGCATGTCCAGGAACTTGTCATAGCTTACTTCCGTCACGCGCGGGGTCATCAGGCTGGGGAACACAAACGCGTTCAGCAGCATCAGGATGAGCATCGCGATCATCGCATAGTAAAAGAAGGGCTTTTTATTGGGTTTGGGTTGCTCGTTCATATGCTTCAACTCCTCACTGTATCTTCTATTGTAACGCCGGAATATGACAAAATTCAAGCGCGTTTGTAAACGTGCTGTGAATACCGGCATTTTCGTTTTGTTTTTTTGCCGGAAACATGCTATACTGGCCTCAAACGGCGGCGTGTGCCGCCTTGCGGAGAAGCACGGAGGGAGGCGCGGCCCATGACGGCGGCCCGGCGCAGAGATGAGATATTGCAGGCATTGGCCGGGGCGTCCGGCCCGGTGAGCGCGGCCGCGCTGGCGGCGCGCCTTGGCGTGAGCCGGCAGGTCGTGGTGGGGGATGTGGCGCTGCTGCGGGCGGCGGGCTCGCCCATTGTAGCTACGCCGCGCGGCTATGTGCTGGGCGGCGGACAGGAGGGCGGCGGCGTGCGCTGCACCGTGGCATGCCGTCACGGCCTGGACGGCCTGCTGGACGAGCTGTATACCGTGGCGGACTGCGGGTGCGGCGTGCTGGATGTGACCGTGGAGCACCCGGTGTACGGCCAGCTTTCGGGCCAGCTGCAGGTATTCAGCCGTTATGATGCGGACGTTTTTTGGGATGCCCTGCAGAAAAACGGCGCGCAGCCCCTGTGCAGCCTGACGGGAGACATCCATCTGCACACGCTCGTGTGCCCGGACGAGGCGCGCAAAGCGCGGGTGCTGGCCGCACTGGAGGAGAAGGGATATCTGATGGGCCTGGAAAAATGACGAGGCTTGCTGCGCCGGGCGGTAGGATGCCCGGCGCGCCTGCGGTTTTGCGGGAGCCCTCGGACGGGAGGACGCGATGAGGACTTTGTATGTATCCGATCTGGACGGTACCCTGCTGCGCAGCGACGAAAGGACATCCGGGTATACCAACCGGACGGTCAACCGGCTGGTGGGGGAAGGCATGCTGTTTTCCTATGCCACGGCGCGGTCGTTCCAGACGGCGCGGAAGGTGACGGCCGGGCTGGAAGCTGAAATACCGCTGATCGTTTACAACGGCGCAGCAGTGGCGGACAACCGGGACGGCTCGTTTTTACAGATGGATTTTTTCGGCGGGGAAGCGGCGGAGATCCTGGACGAACTGGAGGCATGCGGCGTGTTCCCCATCGTCTATGCGGTGGCCGGGGGCAGAGAGATGTTTTCCTATCTGCCTGCCCGGTGTACGCGGGGAATGCGGGCGTTCCTTGAGACGCGGAAAAACGACAGAAGGGCGAACCCCGTCGCAACGCGGCGCACGCTTCGTGCGGGGGATATTTTTTACTTCACCTGTATTGACGAGAGGGAAAAGCTGCTGCCTCTTTATGAAAAATACCGGGAGCAATATCATTGTGTGTTCCAGGTGGATTTGTACACCCGGGAGCAGTGGCTGGAGATCATGCCGAAAGCGGCCTCCAAGGCCAGTGCGGCCCTGTGGCTGAAAAGCAGCCTCGGCTGCGGGCGGCTGGTCGTGTTCGGGGACGGGGAAAATGATGTGGACCTGTTTGAGGCCGCCGACGAGGCATATGCTGTGGCGAACGCCGCAGATGTGCTGAAGGCCGTCGCCACGGGCGTCATCGGCACAAACGACGAGGACGGCGTCGCCCGGTGGTTAGACGCGCACGCGCGGTGTGCCGCGCAGACGCGGGGCGGCGTATAGGGCCGCCCCGCCGCAGGAACGGCAAGGCGTGTTGCCCAAACACAGTGTTTCCGGCGGCATTATTTTTGGTGGAAAAAGGGGAATTTGCCGCCTGCGGTTGACGCAGGGGCCTCAAGCGCGTATAGTATAGAAAAAATATGTGTCAAGACACATGTCGTGTGTGGTGTCTGCACAGTGGATGTTGGGGAGGAACCTGTTTATGTCCGCAGCCAAAAATACTGTACGCATTCAGAGAATGTGCGTGGCCGCGCTGCTGTGCGCCATCGCCATATTGATCCCGATGATCTCGCCTGTAAGGATACAGTTGGGGCCCATGAGTTTCACGCTGGGCAGCCATGTGGCGATTTTCATTGCCATGTTCATCTCGCCTGCGGTGGCGCTCACGGTGGAGCTGGGCGCGACACTGGGCTTCCTGCTGGCGGGCTTTCCACCCGTGGTGGTGCTGCGGGCGCTCAGCCAGGTGGTGTTTGTGGCCATAGGCGCGTTCCTGCTGGCGAAAAAACCCGCTGTGATGAAAAACGGCCTGAGTATTTTCCTGTTCGGGCTGGTGATGGGCGTGATCCATGGCGTTCTGGAAGCCGTTGTGGTGACGGCGTTTTGGTTTTCGGGCATGACGATGGAGGGGACGTTCGTCTCCACGGTGCTGGGCCTTGTGGGCGTGGGCACAGTGGTGCACAGCATGGTGGACTATTACCTGGCGCTGCTGATCTGGCAGCCGGTGTCCCGCGCGGCAAAGCTGCCCGCGAGCTTCACATTTTCAAAGAGCTGAGCATTCCGGAGGGGTTTTGAATAAAGCGGCGGGGCGCGTTGGGCGCTCCGCCGCTTCTTTGCGTTCGAATGCTTTTGTGTTACAATGAACCGAAAGAGCCGTGCAATAATCCGCGCGGCTCATGCGTATGAAAAATGTGAGGGTCCTGTGGCGAAAGGGGGAAGGGGTATGAGCGACGCTGCCGTATGCGCCGGCGCCGAGGAAGTTTTGGAGCGCTACGCCGCCACGGTATTTGCCGCGGCGTATGCCATGGTGAAAAACAAAGAGGACGCGGAGGACATCGCCCAGGAGGTGTTCATCAGCTATGTAAAGGCAAAACCTGCGTTTGAGAGCGCCGAGCATGAAAAGGCCTGGCTGCTGCGGGTGACCATCAACCGCTGCAAGAGCTTTTTCCGCAGTGCCTGGCAGCGCAAAACGACCGGCCTGGAGGCTGATTTCCCGGACACGCCCTTCACCCCCGACGAGACCGCCGTTGTGGAGGCGGTGAACCGCCTGCCGAAAAAATACAGGCAGGTCATCTACTTATATTACATTGAAGGTTATGCCACCGGTGAGATCGCGGCCATTCTGGAAATGCCGCAGAACACGGTGCTTTCGCAGCTTGCGCGGGCGCGCAAATTATTGAAAACTGCTTTGAAGGGGGAGTTTGACGATGTATAAAGACGATTATATCTCCGCGTTCGGCAAGCTGGCCCCCAGCGAGGAATGGATGGCCGACACGCTGGCCAAAATGCGCGCCGCCGAGGCGGAGCAGGAAGCGCCGGGCGCGGCGGGGCCGGCCGGGCGGCCGGCACTGCGCGTTTCGGGCAAAAAACATCTGCGCCTGCGCCGCGCGGCACTGCCCGTCGCGGCGGCGGTGGCGCTGCTGGCGGTGCCGGCGGCCTGGTTCTGGGGCGTGGCGATGCGCCCGGCGGGCAGCGCCGCCCCCGCGCAGTACAGCCTGCAGAGCGCCGGGGGCGCGGCGGACGAGGGCCGGGAGACGGAACAGGCGCCCCGCGTCGCCGCAGCGCAGGACACAGCGGGCACGGCAAGCTCTGCGGCGGCAGCGCCGGAGACAACGGAGGACGCGCAGGCCGGCGCGCGCAAGGAGGGCAGGCTGCTGTTCGCCGCGGAAGGCAGCGGTATGGGCATGGGAGATATTACCGTCCGGACGGATGCGGACCTGGCGGGCGCGAACCCCACCTATGACCTGCCTGCCGGGGAGCTGCCCACAGAGCTGCCTGTGTATGCGGCGCCGGACGGGGAAGCGGAGATGCGCGCGGTGCTGGAGGACACGGCGGCCAAACTGGGCGGCACGCTGGAGGCGTTTTCATACGATACCTCCGGCCCGCCGGACGCGGCGTATTACAGCCCCTATGCCAGCGGCAAGGCGGACGGCGTAAGCTATTCCCTAAACGGGCAGGAAGTACATTTTTACCGGTATGAACAGGGGGATAACTTATTGGCTGCGCCGAAAGGGCTGTCTGGCGAAGCGCTGTACCGCTATTTCTACGATCATTTCGGCGCGAAGTTTGTGACGCTGGAAAATCCTGCGTTTGAATCCACGGGCGATTATAATATCTACAAAGAGTACAGTACGGCCATCAGTGCGTTTTATGAAGCGGGGAGCGCTTCGGACACGCTGGCGCAAAAGCTGTACAATTACAGCTTCCGGCGCATCCAGCTTTCCGCGCCGGAAGGGGACCTGACCGCTGTGACGTTCCCGCTGGAACCGCAGGTGCTGGGCACCTATGCCCTGCGCACGCTGGACGACGCAAAGGGCGCGCTGATGGCCGGTGAGGCCTGGATCGGCGGCACGCAGGGCGGTTACGACGGCGGTGCGGTGAATATCCTGCATTGGGAGATCACCTATTACCGGAGCCGCCTGATGGATACCATCCAGCCCGTTTACTGCTTTTTGATCGACAGCCCGGACGGCGAAGCGCCTTTTTTTGACGACGGAGACCCGGAAGGCTACAAGAGCGTGACCTACGCCTATGTGCCGGCCCTGCTGCCGGAGCAGCTGAGCGAAAATACGTTTGTCCAAGTTTTCAATTGACGATCGCTGTGAAAAAACGCAAAAACACGAAGGCGGCGCGCCCCGTGCACGGGGCGCGCCGCCTTTGCCCGCGGAAAGAAGCTTACAGGGGCTGCATAGGACGTCCGCTATTCTTCCATCTGCTTGCCCAGAAATGCGGCGGCTACCTTTACCAGCAGCACCATGGCTTCGTCGGGCATGCTGCCCGTCAGCGCCACGCTGCCGATGAGGTCTCCGTTGCACAAAATGGGCATCAGGGCTGTGGCGCTTGTGTCCACGCCCTCGCACAGGGGCAGGGCGCTGGCGGCGTCCGCCGCCGTGAACAGACGGCGCTGCTCTACCGCGCGGGTATAAACGGGAGCGAGAGATCTTTCAACGGCGTCCCGCGCTGCTCCGGCCGCAGCCACCACACGGTCCCGGTCCGCAATGGCGACGGACGCGCCCGCCGCTTTGTAGAGCACCTCCGCATAGCTTGCGGCAAAGGCCGAAAGTTCCCCGATGGGGCTGTATTTCTTGAAGATCACCTCGCCCGCGCCGGAGACGAAGATCTCCAGCGGGTCGCCCACGCGGATGAGCTGGGTTCGGCGTATTTCCTTGGGGATGACCACACGCCCAAGGTCGTCGATACGGCGCACGATGCCGGTTGCTTTCATAATTGCTGCCTCCCAATTTCTGATGCATGATACTATTATCTGTTAATACAGGGAAAAGTATACAGGCATTCGGAAAAAGAAAAACACAAAGCGAAAGCGCGCCCAGCCGGCTGTTCAGCCGTGCGGGACGCGCTTTCGTTTTAAGAAAAAGGAAAAGGGGAAAGTGCGGATCAGCAGCGGCCGTACAGCTTCGTCAAAGCCAGAATATCGGCCGCCAGAGCGTCCGTCAGCGCGGCGGGGTCCATGCGCCACAGCCAGTTGCCGCCCAGCGTGGAGGGCGTGTTGATGCGCGCCTCGGCGCCAAGGCCCAGCCAGTCCGGCATGGGAATAACGGCGGTGTCCGAAACGCTTGCCAGCGCTGCGCGGATAAAACGCCGCGTGAAATCGGCGCCGCCGTCCACATCCAGATAACGCCTGGCGAACGCCACGTCCCCGGCCGGAGCCGAAAGCTCCCAGTCCGCCGTGGTGGTGTTGTCGTGGGTGCCTGTGTACACAACAGAATTCTGTGTGTAGTTGTGGGGCAGATAGTCGCTTTCCTCCCGGGAATCGAAGGCGAACTGCAGCACCTTCATACCGGGAAAGCCGCTGGCGCGCAGCAGTGCCTTTACATCGTCCGTCAGATAACCCAGATCCTCGGCAATGATGCGCACGTCCGGCAGCTTTCGGCGTATGACGTCGATGAACGCCGTGCCGGGCCCCTTGCGCCACACGCCGTTCACTGCGGTTTTGTCCCGGGCGGGAATGGCGTAATAGCTTTCAAAGCCGCGAAAGTGGTCGATACGGACCACATCGTACACGGCGCTTGCATGGCGCAGCCGTCGTATCCACCAGGCGCACCCGGTCTTTAAGTGTACATCCCAGTTGTACAGCGGGTTGCCCCAAAGCTGCCCGTCCGCCGCGAAAGCGTCCGGCGGGCAGCCCGCCACCTCCGTCAGCGCGCCGTCCGCGTCTACCTGGAACAGCGAAGGGTCGGCCCAGAGGTCGGAGGAATCCGGCGAAACGTAGATAGGAATGTCACCGATGAACTCCACGCCCTTTGCGTTGGCGTAGGCCTTCAGAGCGGCCCACTGCTCGTAAAACAGGTATTGCACCACCTGCCAGAAGCGGACCTGCCCTGCCAGACGCGCCCGTGCTGCGGCCAGCGCCGCGGGCCTGCGCGCGCGTACGTCTTTGGGCCACAGCGAAAAGGCGCGCATGCCGTTTTCCGCCTTCAAAGCCATGAACAGCGCGTAATCGTCCAGCCAGAACGCGTTGGCGGCGCAAAAATCGCGGAATGCGTCCTCCCCGGCATCAAAGCGGCGCACGGCCAGCTCCAGCACGGCAAAGCGCGTGCGGAACAGGGCGCCGTAGTCGATGCCTTCGGGCGCTTCAGAGCCGAAATCAAAGCGTGCGATCTCGTCGTGCGTCAGCAGGCCGCGCTGCTCCAGCGCATCGAGGTCGATGAAATAGGGGTTGGCCGCAAAGGCCGAAAAGCTCTGGTACGGGCTGTCGCCGTAGCCCGTGGGCCCGATGGGCAGGATCTGCCAGTACCGCTGCCCGGCCGCCGCCAGAAAATCCACAAAACGGTAGGCTTCCGCCCCCAGGCTGCCGATGCCGTAGGGCGAGGGCAGAGAGGAGACAGGCATCAGGATGCCGCTGGTGCGCATCAGCCTTTCACCGCCCCGGCCACGACGCCCTCAATGATATACTTCTGGCACGCCAGGTACAGAATGATGATGGGCAGCACCGTGAGCATGATGCAGGCCATCATGGGGCCCATCTCCACGCGGCCGTAGCTGCCGCGGAAGTACTGGATGAGCATGGGGATGGTGCGGTATTTTTTGATGTCCAGCACCAGCGTGGGCAGCAGATAGTCGTTCCACACCCACATGGCCTCCAGAATGGCGACGGAGATCATGGTGGGCTTGAAAATGGGAAATACAATGCGGAAATACGTCTGGATGGGGTTGCAGCCGTCGATCATGGCAGCCTCTTCGATCTCCAGAGGGATGCTTTTGACAAAACCGCAGAACATGAACACCGCCAGCCCCGCGCCGAAGCCCAGGTAGATGATGGCAATGTTGGAGGGCTTGTTCAGGCCCAGACTGTCCGCCGTCTGGGAAAGTGTAAACATCACCATCTGGAACGGCACCACCATGCTGAACACACACAGATAGTACATGGCCTTGCTCATCAGAGAATTGACGCGGGTGATGTACCACGCGCACATGGAACAGCACAGCAGGATGAGCGCCACGCTGGTGACGGTGATGAGCGTGCTGTACCAGAAACTCTGTAAAAAGCCCTTGGAAGAAATGGCGTTGATGTAGTTTGCCGCGCCGGCAAAGGTATCTGCCGTGGGCGGCAGGAACGCCGTAGAAGTACTGATGGAGGTCTCCTTTTTAAAGGAGTTCAGCAGTATCATGAGGATTGGGTACACATACAGGACAGATGCTACGGAGAGCAGCACCGTCCAGAACAGATTGAAGCCTTTTTTTGCCTTGACCATTACTGCTGCACCTCCCTGGAACGTGTTGCCCTGAGCTGAACAAGGGCTATGGCTACCACGAGCACGAAGAAAATGACGGCCTTTGCCTGGCCGATGCCCTTCCACTGCGGGCCGGAGCGGGTATAGAACGTGTTATAGATGTTCAGGGCCAGCATCTCGGAGGCGTGATTGGGTTCGCCGCCTGTCAGCGAAAGGTTCTGGTCGAACAGCTTGAATGAGTTCGTCAGCGACAGGAACAGGCATATGGTGACGGAGGACATGACCATCGGCAGCTTGATGCGCACCAGCGCCTGCCAGGGGTTCGCGCCGTCGATCTGCGCAGCCTCGATAAGGTCCCCGGGCACGTTTTGAAGCCCGGCGATATAAATGATCATCATATAACCCACCTGCTGCCAGCACATCAGGATGATGAGCCCCCAGTAGCCGGCCGCCGTGTTGAGCTGCAGCAGCGGCTGTTTGACCAGCGACAGCACGCAGTTGATGAGGATTTGCCAGATGTAGCCCAGCACGATGCCGCCGATGAGATTCGGCATAAAGAACACCGTGCGGAATACATTGGTGCCCTTGATGCCCCGCGTGAGCAGCAGCGCGATGGCAAAGGCCAGCACGTTGATGAGAATGGTGGACACGGCTGTGAAGCCCAGTGTGAACCAGAACGCGCTGCGGAACGTGGCGTCCGAAAACGCTTTGACATAATTGGAAACGCCCACCCAAGAGGCGTTGCCCACCGTGGTGAATTTGCAGAAGGAGAGATAGATGCCCTCTGCAAAGGGGACGATGAACCCGATGATGAACGCGGCCAGCGTCGGCAGCACAAACAGCGGGAAATATTTTTTGAGCGTCTTTTCCATAGCGGCTGCGGTCCCTTCCTTTCCTTTTTCTTTTGCTTACTTATAAAATGGGGGAGCCAAGCTCCCCCATTTTGCTGCGGTATTCGCTTACGCCGCGTTCAGCGCGGCCTCGCTGGCCCAGCCGTCCACGAAAGCGGAGACAACGCCGTTCCAGTCGCCCGTGCCGGCGGCATACGCTGTCAGCGCGGAACCAACGCCGTTTTTCCATTCCTCGGAAGGCATGGTGGTGAAGTTCCACGACACCGGGGTCTTGCCCGCGGCGGTCATCTCGGCGTCCTGCTTTACGAACAGGTTCGGGGACTCCTGCGCGGTTTTGAACGGGATGACAAAGCCCATGTCGTCGGCCATGGCCTTGGTGCCCTGCTCGGAGGTGACGCACCAGTTGATGAAGTCCAGCGTGGCCTGGATGTCGTCCTCGGAGGCTTCCTTGTTCACGCACCAGTAGTTCTCGGTGCCGGTGCACAGGCCCTGGTTGGCCTCGTCGCCCACGCCGATATAAATGGGGATCATGGCGAGGTCGTCGTCCGTATATTTGCCCTCGCCCGTCAGGTTGCCGTACTCCCAGGAGCCGTTCTGGAAGAACACGGCCTCGCCGGCCAAAAACTCATTGCGGGAGTCGTCGCCGGTTTTGGCGGACAGCTCACTGGGCTCGCAGGTGCTGTTGTTGATATACAGATCCCAGATGGCCTTGTAATTGTCCAGATATGTGCCCTTGATGGCGTCGGTGGTGCTGATGCCATCTTCCTGATATTCAAAGTAAACGGGCAGGTTGGCCAGATGGGTCTTGAAGCGCCAGTCGGAGCTGCCGTCCATGCCCGCGCTGGTAAACGCGGCAAAGCCCAGCTCGTCCTTGCGGGAGGTAATATCCTCGGCAACTTTCTTCAGATCCTCAAAGCTCTGGATGTCCTCGAGGGTATAGCCGGCTTTTTCCAACAGGGTCTTGTTGGTGATGATGCCGTAGCTCTCGATGACGTACGCGATGCCGTAGACGGTGTCGCCTTCCTTCAGCGCATAGTCGCCGCTGGTGAGCTGGGTGTAGATGTCGGAGCCGGAAAGGTCATAGCAGTAATCCTTCCAGTTGGCGAGGCCGACGGGGCCGTTCACCTGGAACAGCGTCGGGGCTTCGCTTTTGCCCATCTCGGCCATAAGCGTCGTTTCGTATTCGCCGGAGGCGGCCGTCACGACGGTTACGGGAACGCCCGTTTCCGCGGTGTAGGCTTTGGCGAGCGCCTGCCAGGCCTCGTCCTGCTCAGGCTTGAAGTTCAGGTAATAAACAGAACCTGCGGCCGTGGGGGTGGTGCTGGCGGCGGGTTCGCTGCCGGAGCCCGAAGCCGCGGGCGTAGAGCTGCTCGAGCCGGAGCCGCCGCAGGCGGCAAGGGAAAAAGCCAGGCAAAGCGCAAGTACAAGTGCAAGTACCTTTTTCATATTGGTCCTCCTAAAAAAATTTATCATTCAACGGCAGAACTGATCGTCTCTAAACAATGCATTTGCGCTTACTTCGGCAGATGCGGCTTTAAAGACGGTATGAAGCTGCCGTCAAATATCAGATGTTACGGAGGCGACAGATTCGCCCTCCAGAAGCCCGGTGCTCACCACGTGCGTCTGCGGAGGAGCAGCCTTTTCGATCTGTCCCAGCAGAAGGGCCACGCTCTGGTCGGCAATCTCCTGCTGCGGCTGGGATACCGTGGCCAGCCGTGGTACCGCGTACTGCCCCAGCTCGATGCCGTCGAAGCCCAGTACGGAGATATCCTGCGGAACGCGGAGCCCCGCATCTGTGAGGGCGCGCATGGCGCCCACAGCCATGATATCCGACATGCAGAACACGGCGGTGAAGCCCGCGTCCCGGGCCAGCAGCTTGTTCATGGCACGATATCCGCTGCCGAGATTGTAATTCGCCTTTTGATACAGCGCCTCATCGTGGGAAAGCCCCTCGTCTGCAAAGCCCTGCAGGAACCCCTGGTAGCGTTGGTCGCTGATGGAGGAGACCGCCCGGTTGCCGCCGATAACGGCAATGCGCCGGTGCCCGCGGGAAAGCAGAAAACGGGCCGCGCGCCGTCCGGCGGCGGTATCGTCGATGCCCACGCTGGACAGGTTTCCAAAGTTCAGGTGATCTGCAAGTGTGGTGGCCAGCACGCTGGGCACGGCAATGGCGGAAAAGCGTGCCTCAAAGCTGCAGGTGTTGCCGCCCAGGAAAATGAACCCCAGAGGTTTGCGCTCGCGCTGAAGCTGCTCGCCCACCAGCACCTCATCGGCGTCCTCGTCCAGGTAATGGACCTCGGCGCTGTACCCGGAGCAGGAAATAAGGCTCTGCATCCGTTCCAGAATGGCGGCGAAAAACATGTTGAACGCGCCCTTCACCACAATGATGATGCTGCGGTTCTGCTGTACCTTCAACTGGCGGGCATTGCTGTTGGGCACGAATTTATGCGCCGCGACGATGGCCTTGATCTTTTCCTTGGCCTCACGGGAAACGTCAGGATGGTCGTTCAGCGCGCGGGAAACGGTGGATACGGCGTACCCGGATTCCCTTGCGATGTCCTTGATCGTCAACAGCTGCATCCCCCTTTTTTGAAAGGCTGCAACCGTTATCGGGAACGCTCCCGGAAACGTTTCCAACTCCTTCTGTTGCTTATCATACACCTACGCGTGAGGAATTTGCAAGAGGGTTTTGGCAATTTCGGCAAATTGATTTAATTGAACTATTGTTTATTGTGCACCTTTACGGCATAAAACAATCGGCCTGTCATTTTGTTGTAATCATTTGCGGGCCGGCCGCTGTACAAACAAAAAATGAGAAAAGATTCACATTCTTGTAATCCTTGTGCGGGTTTGATATAGTATAATAGATGTGCTGTGAAAGCGGCGCCTGGATAGTGTACCGGGAATCCGGTGCAAAAAAGCGCGTTTTCTGCGGTGAAAATTTACCCGTATGCGGGGAAAGAGCGGTTGATATGGGATTTTTTTCAAACATGTATACCAAAGAGGGGCCGGGCGTGCGCAAGGATCAGCCGCCCAAAAAGGGGATTCCGCGCTTTTTTGAAATACTGATGCGCGACTACGGCCATCTGCTGAAAGTGAATTTTCTGTTTCTTTTGTGCTGCCTGCCCATGGTGACGGTGGTGCTGTTCGGCCTGCTGTTCCACCAGTATCTGGGCATGCTGCTCATTGCGGCCGTGCTGTATCTGCTGTGTGCGGTGCTGGTGGGCCCGGCCATGACGTGCCTGCACGGCATCACCGTAAAAACAGTGCGGGATGAGCCCTGCTATATGTGGCATGAATTCAAAAAATGCTGGAAGGGCAACTGGAAGCAGAGCGTGCCCGCGGGTGTCCTGTTCTGCACGCTGCTGGCAATGGAGTGCATCGCGGCCTGGTATTATATGTTCATGCAGTCGGAGATGAACGTGCTGCTGGTGGCATTCGTGGCGTTCAGCCTGCTGCTGCTCACGATCTGCTGGCTGTTCACGACCCTGCAGATGCTGTATCTCGACATGCCCCTGGGCGGTATGCTCAAGAACAGCCTGCTCATTATGTTCGGCTACGCCAAACGCACGCTGCCCGCAGGGCTGATTACGCTGGTCATCGTCATCGGGGTGGTGCTGTTCGTGCCCGTTCCCATCATGCTTCTGCTGCTGTTCCTGGGAATGCCTGCACTGGTGGCCGTCATCGGGGATATGTGGGCCTGGCCCGTGATGGAGCAGGCGTTCCACATCTCTGAGCAGCAGGCGGCGCGCCGTGCCGAGCAGGAGGGCCGGGAGTGAACCTGAGCGTGCATCATGTGGCGGTCATCGTTTCGGATTACGCTGCGGCAAAGCATTTTTATGTGGATCTTCTGGGGCTGCCCGTCGTGCGTGAAAACTGCCGGGGCAACGGCCTGTGGAAGCTGGACCTGCGCCTGGGCGACGGCGAACTGGAGATATTCAACGCCCACGAGCCGCCCGCGCGGCTGTCGTACCCGGAGGCCGCGGGTCTGCGCCATCTGGCTTTCCGTGTGGACAGCGTGGCTGAGGCGGTTGCAGAGCTGGCTGCAAAGGGCATTGCGTGTGAGCCGGTTCGCATGGATGAATATTCCCGCAAGCCGTTTACCTTTTTTCGTGACCCGGACGGCCTGCCGCTGGAGCTGCACGAGTGACGCGCTGCGCTGGAAGTTTCTATTGATACTGTATGAAGCCGCACACGGCAGGACACCCTGTCTGTGTGCGGCCGTTTTTTGCTCCGCAAAACTTGAAAAATAATTTATATAAATCTGTTGACAAATTATTATATCTGATATACAATAAATTTACACTCAAAGCATGGAGGTGCAGGACCTTGAGCAAAAGCGTATACAGTGTTGTGCTGATGGACGATGTGGTGGACGCTGTGGACCGCCTGGCCTATGAAGCCGGCACGAACCGCTCGAATATGATTAACCGCATTTTGGCGGAATATGTGCAGCTGGCTACGCCGGAGCAGCGCATGCAGGACATTTTTTCTTCCATCATGGATGCTGTCAGCGGGCAGAATGCGCTTCAGCTTATGCTGAATGCGTCGGACGCGATGCTCTCGATGCGCAGCGCCATCCATTATAAATACAACCCCAGCATGCGCTACGTGGTGGAGCTGTACCCCCATTCCACCGAGGAGCTGGGCGAGGTGCGCGCGGGCCTGCGCACACAGAACCCTTCGCTGCTGCTGTACATCGGCCAGTTTTATAAGCTGTGGGCCGGGTTGGAGCGCGCGTATCTGGAAGGCCCGCCGCGCCGCAGCGAGGCGCAGGGAGGGCGGTATACCCGCCGCCTGCTTCTGCCCCGGAATGTCGCCGCCAGCGAGGAGGCTGGCCGCGCTATTGCGGGTTATGTGGCGCTGTTCGACGCCTGCCTGAAAACTTTTTTTGACCATTTGGAGGACCCCGCCGGCGCGCCCCGCGCCGTAGAGGGGTGTTACCGCTCCGGCCTGGACGCAGAGACTGCGGCCCTGTAGCCGCCTGCGGGCCGGAACGTTCATCGGGCAGTGCCGTGCGCCGCACGGCTCTGCCCCGTAGATTCATCCGACAAAATATGCGGATAAGGAGTGAAATGATATGAATGCACAGAAAATGACACAAAAATCCCTCGAGGCATTACAGGCTGCACAGTCGCTGGCCGTCGAGTATGAAAACCAGGCCCTGTGCCCGGAGCATCTGTTCTGCGCTTTGCTGAGCCAGCAGGACGGGCTCATCCCCCAGCTGTTTCAGAAGATGGGGGCCGAGCCGGGCAACCTTGCCGCCGCCTTTGCCAAAAAGGTGGGTGAGCTGCCCCATGTAACAGGCACCGGGCGGGACCCCGAAAAGGTGTATATCACGCCGGAGCTGGACCGTGCGCTGACGGCCGCCGAAAAATCCGCTGCCGCCATGAAGGACGAATACGTTTCCGTGGAGCATCTTGTGCTGGGCATGATGGATGCGCCCAACGCCGCCGTCAAGGAGGTGCTGCGCCAGTTCAGCCTTGATAAGACCCGCTTTCTGGAGGTGCTGGCGCAGGTGCGCGGCAACCAGCGCGTCACCAGCGACAACCCCGAAAGCACCTATGACGTGCTGGCCAAATACGGCCAGGACCTTGTGGAGCTGGCCCGTCAGCAGAAGCTGGACCCCGTCATCGGCCGCGACGCCGAGATCCGCAACGTCATCCGTATCCTTTCGCGCAAGACAAAAAACAACCCTGTGCTCATCGGCGAGCCGGGCGTGGGCAAAACAGCCATCGCCGAGGGCCTGGCCCTGCGTATCGTGCGCGGCGATGTACCCGAAAACCTGAAGGACCGCAAGGTGTTCAGCCTTGACATGGGCGCGCTGGTGGCCGGCGCAAAATACCGCGGCGAGTTTGAAGAACGCCTCAAGAGCGTTCTGCAGGAAGTGAAAAAGAGCGAGGGACAGATCATCCTGTTTATCGACGAGCTGCACACCATTGTGGGCGCGGGCAAAACGGACGGCGCCATGGACGCGGGCAATATCCTCAAGCCCATGCTGGCGCGGGGCGAGCTGCACTGCATCGGCGCCACGACGCTGAACGAGTACCGGCAGTACATTGAAAAGGACGCGGCGCTGGAGCGCCGGTTCCAGCCGGTGATGGTGGATGAACCCACGGTAGAGGACACCATCTCCATTCTGCGCGGGCTGAAAGAGCGGTACGAGGTGTTTCACGGCGTGAAGATCCAGGACAACGCGCTCATCGCAGCGGCAGTGCTCTCGGGCCGGTATATTACTGACCGCTTTCTGCCGGATAAAGCCATCGACCTGGTGGATGAAGCCTGCGCCATGATCCGCACGGAAATGGATTCCGCCCCGGCGGAGATGGATGACCTGCGCCGGAAGATCATGCAGCACGAGATCGAGGAGGCGGCCCTGAAAAAGGAGACCGACAAGCTTTCCGCCGAGCGCCTTGCGGACATTCAAAAAGAGCTGGCCGCCATGCGCGAGGAATTCAGCGCCATGAGCGCCCGCTGGGAGAACGAGAAATCGGCCATCGGCAAGGTGCAGCACCTGCGCGAGGAGATCGAGCAGGTAAACGGCGAGATCGCCAGGGCCGAGCGTGAATATGACCTGAACCGCGCTGCCGAGCTGAAATACGGCCGTCTGCCCGCGCTGCAAAAGGAGCTGGAGCAGGAGGAGGCCCGCGCGGCGGCGGCGGAAAAGGATTCCACTCTGCTGCACGACCGTGTGACGGAGGAGGAAATCGCCCGCATCGTGGGCCGCTGGACAGGCATCCCCGTGGCGAAGCTCATGGAAGGGGAGCGCGAAAAGCTGCTGCATCTGGACGGCATCCTGCACAAGCGGGTCATCGGCCAGGACGAAGCCGTACAGCGCGTGACGGAGGCCATCCTGCGCAGCCGCGCCGGCATCGCGGACGAAAACCGCCCCATTGGCAGCTTTTTGTTCCTGGGCCCGACGGGCGTGGGCAAAACGGAGCTTGCCAAAGCACTGGCGGAAGCGCTGTTCGATGACGAAAAGAACATCGTGCGCATCGACATGAGCGAATATATGGAGAAATATTCCGTCAGCCGCCTGATCGGCGCGCCTCCGGGATATGTGGGTTATGAGGAAGGCGGCCAGCTCACCGAGGCTGTGCGCCGCAAGCCGTACAGCGTGGTGCTGTTCGATGAAATCGAAAAAGCCCATCCGGATGTGTTCAATGTATTACTGCAAGTATTGGATGATGGACGTATTACGGACAGTCAAGGCCGGACGGTGGACTTTAAAAATACCATCATCATCCTGACGTCGAATCTGGGCTCCAACTATATCCTGGACGGCATCGAAAACGGAGAGATCAGCCCCGAGGCCCGCGCCCAGGTGGACGCTCTGCTGAAAACGTCCTTCCGCCCCGAGTTCCTGAACCGTCTGGACGAGATCGTCTATTACAAGCCGCTTTCCAAGACGGAAATCGCAGGCGTGGTGGACCTGATGCTGGAAAGCCTGGTGCAGCGCCTGGCCGCCAAGCAGCTCAGGCTGGCGGTCACGGACGCCGCGAAGCAGATGATTGTGGACGGCGGGTACGACCCGGTGTACGGCGCCCGCCCGCTGAAGCGTTACATTCAGCAGAAGGTGGAGACGCTGGTGGCGCGGGATATCATACAAAACGATCCGGCGCCCGGAGATACCATCACGGTGGACGTGAAGGACGGCGCTCTGGCGTTGGTGTAAGCGCAAAAGACGCATCCGCAGGCCGGACATTTTGCCCGGCCTGCTTTTTTGCGTGCCGGGGCCCGGACGAAAACCTTTCTCCGCACTGGATTTTTCAGTTCGGAACTGCTATAATGGGCGAATCAAAAGGCCCGGCGGGAAAGCTTACGGCGGGCAAAAGGAGGGCGGCCTGTGAACCGGCGGAAAAAGGGCGGCTTTGCCGCGGGCTGCTGCGTTGCGCTGCTGCTGATCACGCTGTGCGCGGCAGCGGGCGGCGGCGTACTGTGGTATGTGGGGCGCACGATGGCACAGCCGGGCAGCGCGTCCATGCAGGGCGCTTCCGGTGCGCTGGGCGGCGGAGCGGAGGATGCCGGGCGGCAGGAGCCGCTGTTCCGGGAGGGAGACACGGTGGATACGGTCCTTGCAAAAATGACGCTTGCGGAAAAGGTGGGCCAGATGTTCATCGTCCGCTGCCCGGAACAGGGCGCGGCGGAGAAGGCTGCGGAATACCATTTGGGCGGCTATATCCTGTTCCGGGAAAATTTTGAGGAAAAAACACCCGTGCAGGCGGCGGAAATGGTCCGGGCCTGTCAGGCTGCCGCCGCGCTGCCGATGCTGGTGGGTGTGGATGAAGAGGGCGGGACCGTCAACCGTATCAGCGGATATCCGGCTTTCCGCGACACGCCCTTTGCTTCGCCGCAGGAGCTGTACCAGGCGGGCGGCTTTGACGCGGTGCGGGAAGATGCGCTGGAAAAATGCGCGTTTCTTGAAGAACTCGGTGTCAACGTGAATTTTGCGCCGGTGTGCGACGTAAGCACGGACCCGGAGGATTTCATCTACAAAAGGAGCTTTGGCCGGAACGCGGCAGAGACTGCGCAGTATGTGCGCACCGTGGTGGAGACGATGGGTGAGCGCGGCATGGGAAGCGTGCTGAAACACTTTCCCGGCTACGGCAATAACGCCGACACGCACACGGGAATTGCCGTAGACGACCGCCCCTATGACAGCTTTGCAGCGTCGGACTTTCTGCCTTTCAGGGCCGGCATCGAAGCGGGAGCGGACATTGTCCTTGTTTCCCACAACATCGTCAGCTGCATGGACAGCGCATATCCCGCCTCGCTTTCGCCCCGTGTCCATGAAATTTTGCGGGAAGAACTGGGCTTTACGGGCGTGACCGTCACCGACGACCTTTACATGGACGGCATCCGGGACTTTGTGGACGTGGAGGGCGCGGCGGTGCAGGCTGTGCTTGCGGGCAACGACCTGTTGTGCTGTACGGATTTTGAGGTACAGATCCCGGCGGTATTGGCGGCGGTGGAGCAGGGAGTGGTGCCTGAGACACGAGTTGATGAAGCCGTGCGCCGCGTTCTGACGCTCAAGCAGAAGCTGGGGCTGTTTGGGTAAGGCGGATGGATGCGGCAATGACTGCCCAAAAAGAAAAAGCGCGGCCTGTCCACCCCTCAAAGGGGAAGGACGGGCTGCGCTTTTTGTGCAGCGTTGCGTGTATTTCGGTATGGATTTGGGATATTTGCCGACATTTTTGAACAAAAAGCCGTTTGGATGCCGCTGGGGACGAATATAATGGAGGGGATAAAGCGGGCGTTCTTCGGAATGCCCCAAAAATAAAAGGAGGACTGGATATCATGCAGGTACGTTGGGAATATTTGACTCCGCCCGAATTCAAAAAGCTTGTTAAAGAGGAGCAGATTTGTATTCTGCCGCTGGGGATACTGGAGCGCCACGGCGAACACCTGCCGTATGGCACCGACGGCCTCTCGGTACACGCTATTGCCTGCCGCGCGGCGGAGCTGGAGCCGTGTGTGGTGTTCCCCACTTATTGGTTCGGCCAAGGGCACGAGGCGTCATGCTTTGCGGGCTCCGTCAACTTTCCCCCCCGGCTGCTGTACGAGATGCTGGAAGTGCTGTTGGACCAGATCGCCCGCAACGGCTTTAAAAAAATCGTGATTTTCAGCGGCCACGGCGGAAACAGCCATTTTCTGGACTACTTTGCCATGACGCAGCTGGACCGGGAGGTGGACTACACGTTGTATATTCTGCGCGGCGCAGGCAAACGACAGCTGGCTCTGGCCGATATGTGGGAGACGAAGTACGGCCATGCAGGTGAAGAAGAGACCAGCCAGATCATGGCCATCACGCCGGAGGGCGTTGTAAAGCTGGAGCAGCAGGTCTATGAGGAACCGATACTCCCGCGCATGGACCTGACGCAGCAGGTGCCTGGGGTACATTCGGGCCTGTGGTGGTATGCGAAATATCCCCTCCATGTAACAGAAAGCCCATCCCACGCGACAAAGGAAAAGGGCGAACGTATGATAGAGGCTCGCGTGCTGGATCTGGCCGACCGTTTGCGCGCCATTAAGGAAGATAAGGTGCTGCCCTCTCTGCAGCAGGAGTTTTACGAGCGTGTGCGCAGGGTGCCGGAAGGAGATTGAACCCGCCCGGCGAACAGAGCCGGAAGAAAGCCTCCATAAATAAGGAAGTAAAAGAAGCGTCCGGGGAAAAAGCTGGCGGTGGCAAAGCCATGCATCTTT
>ENA-ORSX01000465-ORSX01000465.1-human-gut-metagenome-genome-assembly--contig:-NODE-465-length-43399-cov-83.070183_pt1 | contig 43399 bp, 44 predicted proteins | sample MGYA00241904_ERZ509172 | MGnify/ENA primary metagenome ERZ509172 (study PRJEB26280, sample SAMEA2338795) | human gut metagenome | biome: human gut; feature: human-associated habitat; material: faeces... | reverse complement strand
AGAACCACAGTTTTCATATTGTCATACAACACTTCGCGCGGCACACCACCAAAGATGTCAACGCCACGATGTTTGACCGTTACCGTCTTATATCACTGGCGCTGACACTACCGGGTAAACGAAGACAAAAGTCCGCCATTGCCAAATATACTGAACCGGCAATTTAACCCCGCCGCATCAAACCGCGTCTGGTGCGGCGACATCAGTTTTATTCGCCTGCAGGACAAATGGTGTTATCTCGCGCTCGTGTTGATTTATATTCACGGCGGATTATCGGTTCAGCCCTCTCATTAACCGCTGATGCTGAGTTGGTTTGTAGGGCTTTGCGTAATGCACTGGAAATACGACCGATGATGGCCGCATGCTGCTTCATTCAGATCAAGGTGTTCAGTATAAAAGTAATAAATACAGAAAGTTACTCTGCCGTTATGGGGTAATGCAAAGTATGAGTCGCAGAGGGAATTGCCTGGATAATTCGCCGATGGAAAGTGTCTTTCGCAGCCTTAAAAGTGAATGGCTTCCGAAAGGTGGTTATGGTGATTTTAGCCATGTGGTACGCGATATAAACCAGTGGATTAATGGTTATTACAACGTTTATCGACCTCACACGAACAACGGTGGTTTACCGCCTTGCTTACATGAAGAAAAGTGGAAACAGGTTATCCCGGTGTCCTGATTTTGTGATCCACTACATTCTTTTTTCAACCTAGCTCCGAAAAAAGATAGTTACGGTCCCTTATTCCGAGCAAGTGAGCCGGGGCTAGCAGTCGCACAGGATGTTCTGAGATTACCCAGCAGAGATCCGTAACGTCATATACACAACGAACGGCTTGAGTCGGTTGAACAATGTGATTAAACATCCAAGAAACATAAGGTGTTCCCGACGAGCGAGGCCGTAAAAAAAGGGGGATTTGATAATCTTGGTCGTATCACAGAAATGGACAATACCGCTTTATTATCAAGTTTGGTGACAGCCATGACAGTCACTTTTGAACAAAGAAATTTACCCTAAAATGGGCAACAGACTCAAATTTAGGAGTTTACACATCACATTTAACATTAAGAACATGTATAAATAAGAAACTTCCATTGATAATGGGGGTGACTTGAAGTAAGCCTTATTTTTCACCTCCTTTGTATTCAAAGGAGGTTTTTTTATCTTATTTATCTAGACAAATACTTAATCCATCTGTTATTTAACAAATCGGACATTTTTTGCGCACTTGATAACTCTTATTTTCGCTGATATCAATTTTGAGAAAATTAATATCAGATGAATAAAGTATAATATTTTCTAGGTAATATTAATAATATTAAATTAATCAGAACCACCCGCTATATGGGTGGTTCTGAGTTTTAGACTTGTTTTAATGAAGCTAGCAACTTTCGTACAAATGCATCTGCAGGTAGCGGCGATGATAATGCGATGCCTTTTAAATATTTAACTCCTCTTTCAATCATATAACCAGCCTGTTTCTTCGTTTCTATACCATCAGCAATAACATCTATATGCAGTTGTTTTGATAAATCAATAATTGTAGTTGCTATTATATCTGTCAAACTATTGCTTTCTATATCATGGAACATTGTTTTATGTAAGTTTACATAGGAGAAAGGTATGTTTTGCAAGTGTGAAAGCTCAGCATATCCCATACCGAAATCATTAAGTGATAAATAAACATTATTATTTCTGATACGTCTTAAAGAAGACTGATACCTTCTTATTATGTAAAGTTCTTCTTTAGTTGAAAACTGTAAGACCAGCCTTATCCGTTCCTTCCCAAAAACTTTAATAAAATGTAAACACTCCCTTTCGATATCACAGGTGAGAATATCTTCAGGATTAATATTTATAGTAATGAAAAAACCATGTGGAAGATTATTTTTGATCGGTGAGAATAGTTTATTGATATATCCAAACAAATAAGACACTTTGTTATCATTGGGTTTATAATTAATTATGTCAGAATCTAGTGCAAAAGCACTACTATCTGAATTTTTTAACGCAATAGTAACATCACATCCAGCAATATTCCCATTTTTTGCGTTATAGATTGGTTGGTAATATATGTTGTAGTGCGCCATACTCTCCCCTTTAGATGAAAAAACTGGTAAAGCAGAACTATTAAAATTATCACAGATGATATTTTTAGGTTGTAGGTGGACTTTAAATCTTAAAAAAACATCTCGCCATAAAGTCAGATCGCTTTTTACGTTAAGTTTTTTATATAATTTCATTTTTTGGCACGAAACTGTTTTGATACTTCTGTTTCTTCGCTTGGAAATATCATTCACTGAATACCCTTTCAGCAATTGAGATAATAACTCTACCTCTATTTCAGATAGAAGGCAGGGAAGTTCAATATTTACAATGGAATCATAATCAATTAAGTCTAGGTTTATTTTTATAGTATTCATAAAGAGTCTCATGAGATATATTAATCATCCTCATCAAAGATGAGGATGATAGATAGAGTATATTTTCTGCAATAACTGAATTGCATTACCTTAGTATTTGGTTTTTTCTATTGTTGGAACTTGTTTTTAAGGTACTGAAAGCTTTCAAACTTTACTCTTGAGCAGAGGACATCCTTTTTAACATTTAACCCCCTTACCAATAATTCAATTGAATCTTTATTCATAAATTTTCTGTTTTCATCAAGAAAACGATACCCCTCTGCAATTTTATGATAATCATTTATATAATCGCTATACGTCTCGGGGTCCTCTTCACTCAAAAAAACCAAGGCTTCAATACATCCGCTGTTTATATTTCTTGTAAGCTCCATTTGTCCGCGTTCATATTTTTTTATGCTATCTGAACCATAAATTATTGCGAACATATCTTCGGGGATATCTTCTTTCTTTAAATTATTATTCGTACACCCTGTTATGTATACGCTTAAAATAATAACGATTAAATATCGAAATATCATCACATTATCCACACGTAATCATTATATTAAATGCAATCATTTATATATATCGGAATATACATGTATTTCTTTGTAGTAATCATTCGCTTCAATTAAATTTGTTATTACAAAATAAAACATAATGACAATAACAAGGAGTAAGATTACATTCTCGAATTTCATGTTTTTAACTTTCTCTCGCTTTTACTAACTCAGATACATTGTTTTGCACTTCGTCAGTCACCTTGTTTACAACCCCTGTAATACATCCGCCATTGCGAATCTCCAGAAATCGATAACTAACTTCTCCTTGTAAAAAACCATTTTCATAAACAACTAACGTGGAGCAACAGCATTCACCATACAATTCACCATTTAAAATCATTTTTTCACATAAAACCCTACCATTAACAACTCCTCCTTTATCAATAAATACCACACCATTGTCAGTGTTTATATTACCATTAATTTTTCCGTGAATTATTATTTTTTCATCAGAACTAATATCGCCAACAAACGAAGTATTTTTTGAGATAATTGTTGTGGTCGACTCACTTTCCTTTGTTTTCCCTTTAGAAAACATATTCTCTCCAATAAAATATAAAATATATAAAATGATTATCAGCAATGCAGAAATGATGTAAAAGAGCAATGAATAAAATCCAGTCCCCCATAACACAATTAAAGAAAACCAACACAGTGATGCGATCCAAAATAACATAAATTGATAATGAGGGCAGTAAGCCCTCATTCCTGTTTATAAGTCCATAACTTTTTTCATTTTCCCATAAATGCCTACAAATGAGGCGTTATCGACTCGTACACATACCATATCAAGTTTAGAATCAAGAACGCTTGCCATTAACTCTTTAGAGTCTTTATTCATTAAATCAACATTTCTTTTATAAAAATAGTATGCATCATTTATCTCATCGAACTGGTTTCTGTACATACTAAACTTGTCCGTGTTTAATTTTTGCAGTAGAGAAAAACTCCTTGAGCATTGTGATTGAGCTTGTATTTTCTCCTGGGAACGAGGTATTATTTTTAGCTGTGTATTAACATACGTAGCATTTGCATCCCTGGAGGCAAATCTATTAGATGAACAACCTGATAACATGAACACAGCACAGGAAAAAACAGATATAAATAAGACGCGCCTATTAAACATAATATCTCCTTTGATTTGTCAAAAGAATATGATACTCTTCGGTAGATGATGCTATAATATTATCACTAATATATTTATATAAAGAATCACTATATGGAAGAATAAAATAAGTTGTAAGCCCCCCAAGATAATTAACTAATGTTCTCGCATTAATGTTAAGAAAATTCATCATTTCAGAAAAAGAAAATCCTTTTTTTATACAGGCAATAATCACTTGTTTTTTTCCTGTAAATACAGATATGTGGTAGAGGCCACATAAAAATAAAAAGCATATAAGCACGTTACTGTTACAATAACGAAGTTTTTTTAGATGTCTACTCCAGTTGCGTATGCTATCTTTTGTATCCAGAAAAAAGATGTTTCTTGGTTTTTCTTTGCTGTGTATAAACCTGTCGGAACAAAGAAATATTATATTTTCTTTTCTTCTCTCCTTAAATAACTGTATTAACTTGTAGGCAACATCCTCTATTTTTAAAAACCTTAAATCATAGATCTTAATGCTATGACAATAACACCTGTCATCAAAATACTTTTCGTGCAGTAGCTGCTCTATTGCAATCTTTGTATATGTGCAATTAGTATTTATACAATACATCTTATAATTATGTGAGTTGGTTGTTTTGATGCTCTGAAAATTTAATTAGATAACTTGATATGTTATCTATTAAAATATTTATACGCCTGCAACCATCAATCTCTACAATACTTACCTTGCTATCTTCTCCTGTCCTTTTTAAAATAACAGATTTTATCTCTTTTATCATCAGGTCTATTTTTTCATTATCTGTCATATCATTTTCTTAAAAGAAGCCCTGTTTTAGAGGGCTGGCACAAAATCGGAGTTTATATTGTTTATTATAATTAAAGCTGCCCCATTTTATGGATATTATTATGGTGCAAATGATTATAAAATTCTAAAATCCTTTATGTTAAATTAAAACAAAAAGGAGAAAGAATCAGTTACGCTATGTTATCATCATGTTAATTCTTTGAATTTATAAACCAAACACCTCCCGTCTTTGATAATTTTTTTTATTTTAAACATGAAAATTCTTAAAGAAAATGTAATGAGTTGAACAAAGCATAAATTGTTAATGTTGGTTATTAACACATTGAAAACTATAACATTTATTGTTGTTTAATTTTGTGATTATTCTTATAGTTATCATTTTTTTAATTGCTAGTGCCTAAAAAAATAAATACCAAATAAGAGTTGTTCTGTGTTTTTGTCTTACTTCCCACATCGAGCATGACCTTAAAACATCTAATATCCAAATAATTGAACATTAAGTAAGCGGATACATAATACATGCATAAGATCGAAATTCTGGTCATTAAATGAACATCATTTAACATAAAATAAATTGTACGCCTAATTGTTGTATAGATTAAATTGTAGTGCTGTTTTAGCACTAACAGTTCATCACAGCTATCGCTGATTTCAATGGATTAGACTCATGAAGGCATACGGAACGGAGTTTTTCTCAATGCATGCTCAAAACTTGTCGGACTAAGCACACGGCTGAAGGCAAAGCGGCCAGTGCGGATTCTTTGTTATTTATTCGGTGTTCACCGTACCGTTTATTGCGCGCAGGTGAAACGTCCTGTTTATGTACAAAGAATTGAATTACGAAGCCGGGCAATCAGCCAGACGTTGCGCCAGAGTGGTGTTGATGCAGGCCAGTGGCTGGCACGGTTGAAGAAGCAACAGGACACCATCTGCCAGATGGATGAATACAACCGCCTGCTCTCATCGCAGGTGGCGACTTATACTTCCGAAATCAACCGGCTGAAGGCGCTGGTTGCAAAACTGCAGCGCATGCAGTTCGGTAAAAGCTCAGAAAAACTTCGCGCAAAAATCGAACGGTAAATACAGGAAGCACAGGAGCGAATCAGCGCACTTCAGGAGGAAATGGCAGAAACACTGGTGAGCAATATGACCCGGCACTGCCATCTTCCCTGCGCCAGTCTTCAGCCCGTAAATCGTTACCAGCCTCACTTCCCTATGAAGCCAGGGTCATCCGGTCGGAAGAGGAATGCTGCCCGGCCTGTGGTGGTGAGCTCAGCCCTCTGGGGGGTAATGTGTCAGAGCTGCTAGAGTTTATCAGCTGCACCTTTAAGGTTATCGAAACACAACGCCCGAAACAGGCCTGTTGCCGGTGCAACTATATCGTGCAGACACCTGAGCCTTCAGCAGTTATGCCGGACCGGGGCTTTAGGCCCATGTAGTCACCGGGAAATATGCAGACCATCTGCCGTTATACCGCGAGTCAGAAATATACCGTCGCCAGGGCGTGTAGCTGAGGCGTGCCACGCTGGATCTGTTCCGTTGCGAACTACTGGAGCTGCTGTATAACATACTGCGCCAGTATGTGCTGATGGCCGGTAAAACTCGAACCGTCCGGCAGTGGTGCTACGTCCGTGATGACCGTGATGCCGGCTCGGAGATGCCCCCGGCGGTCTGGTTCGCGTACAGTCCGGCTGGAAAGGTATCCATTCACAAAATCACCTGGCCGGTTACAGCGGTGTGTTTCAAGCCGATGCTTACGGTGGCTACCGGGCGTTATACGAATCAGGCAGAATAACGGAAGCCGCGTGTATGGCACATGTTTTCGGGGAAAAATCCACGATGTGCATGCAAGAGCGCCAACCGACGTCACCACGGAAGCCCTGCAGCGTATCAGTGAACTGTATGCCATCGAGGTTGCGGTCCGGGGCTGTTCAGCAGAACAGCGTCTGGCGGCAAGAAAAGCCAGAGCTGCGCCACTGATGCAGTCACTGTACGACTGGATACAGACTCAGATGAAAACACTGGCGCGTCACTCGGATACGGCAAAAGCGTTTGCATACCTGCTGCAGTAGCGGGATGCTCGGAACGTGTACTGCAGTAATGGTTGGGTGGAAATCGACAACAACATCGCAGAGATCGACTTACGGGGAGTGGCCATAGGCCGGAAGAACTGGCTCTTCACGGGTTCCGACAGTGGTGGCGAACATGCGGCGGTGCTGTACTCGCTGATCGGTACATGCCGTCTGAATAATGTGGAGCTGGAAAAATGGCTGCGTTACGGCATTGAACATATCCAGGACTGGTCGGCAAACCTGGTACGCGATCTGTTACCCTGGAAAGTTGATCTGACCGCTCAGTAAATATCAATACTGTTCTGGTGAGCCGTTTACTTGCATAATGCTCAGGAAACACAACCGCGTGATGGCCACCTGATGTTGCATTCAGATCAAGGTGTTCAGTATAAAAGCAATAAATACAAAATTTTACTCTGCCGTTATGAGGCGATGCAAAGTATGAGTCGCAGAGGGAATTACCTGGATAATTCGCCGATGGGAAGAGTCTTTTGCAGATTTAAAAGTAAATGGCTTGTGAAGGGTGGTTATGGTGATTTTAGTCATGCAGTACGCGATATAAAGCAGTAGATAAATTGTTATTACAACGTTTATAGACATCATACAAACAATGGTGGTTTATCGCCTTGCTTACATGAAGAAAAGTGGAAACAGGTTATTCCAGTGTCCTGATTTTGTGAACCACTACAAACAACCCTGAATATATGTAATAGCAAAGTTGTTATGTACTCTCTTAACTAAGTTAAGATGTCTGTCATGTAGCTTTACCATTGTGATATTATTATGAACACTCATGCAAAGGAGTTTTTCATTTTGGGTGACGTAAATCGACTTAAAAAACTTCAGGATAGTGTCAAGCGACACATGAGAAAATAAGTGACCATATGTCGCTTGACTACCTTCAATCAGTAAAGAGGCTCTCTTTGCGTTACTGAGAGCAAAGGTCTATTGATATGGCTAAAATTCATAGGAGAAAGCCTGGCAATAATAATTCTCCGTAGTTCTTTCCCTATATAATCTCAACACATCCCGCAAGCGCTATATCAACTTTTGGCAGACGCTCATTTGTGATGTCTAACTGTTCAAAGAAACATTTTCTTGCTTATGGTTAAAACTGATCCCGGGAGCACCATAAATGGCAATAACAAATGTTATTCGTTATTAATAATAATAGATAGTCTCCCATGTGTCATTTTATTTTAGAGTAGCAGTTATGTGAAATTTCTTTTTATCTTTATAGTCATATCTATTATCATTTTTAAATTTTGTAAATATAGCAATTTTTGTTTGAAAAACATATTCATCAATGATGTGTAAAGTATAAAAAGCATGATGGCGACAATAATTTTATCACCAGTCTCTCCAACAAAAATACCATCTATGCTACCTCCATTAACGATACAAATAGCCGAATACGATAGGCATAAAATTGATATAATTGCTGTTTTCCCGCCTCCCCATAAGAAACATTTTGATTTTATTTTGGGAATTCTTACCTGTATACAGTTTGACACATATGTCAACTCTTCTAATGAATAAGGTAACAATGCTTCAATATGTTGCTCATCACTATCAATGTCATATATTAATTCATTGACCACCTCCCCTTTAAAATTATATATATACTTTATTGTATTAATTACAGGAACTGATAAATATGTAACTCCCATAATGACATTAATAAAATAAAGAGATAATGCGCTAATAAAACTCAAGTTACTTTTTGTATTAAACGGTCCATATGTCAAAGTAATTATGGCAAGAAGAAAAAAAGAAATAACAGAGATGCAAAAAGATATTTTTTGCACCTTACTCAACCGTTCAGCAATTCTGTTTACTTTCATGTGCGGAGTATAAGAACTCATTTCATTTATTGTTCTCATAATATGATTGACTCTATACATCACTCCTCCAGGTTAAATGGCTTCTTTTTGTCTTTTAATAGTATAATAAGCATGATTTCTTTAAGTTCAACTTGAGAATAAATCAACCGCAATGATTAATTTCATACCGCAAGGCCTAACGCTGATATTACCCCATATAAAAAAGATATTAAAAACAACATAATCATAACTCCACCTGAAAATATAAATATACTTAAGGCAAAAAGTCCAGAGCATGATACTTTGTTATCATAAAACCACATGACTATTACTGTAGACCAAAGTACAACCCCTATCCAAAACATATAATCGATCATATACACTATCGGAAATTATTTAATTAGAATCAACAGCATACAAAACATATATTTACTTTGATTATGGTAGATACATGCACAAAAAAGAAAAATATTAATGTTACATTTGATAAAACATTCTATTTTTACATATTTATTTTTTCAACTCATCAATCATTCCCCTGATTATTTCTTTATCATTTGCGTCCAAACCGTCTGTGCTGAAATCTATTAATTCTAACTCGTCCTCATTGAAGGATAATTCTCGAATTATATGAAGATGATTACAATTTGATGTATCTCTCTTTTTCGTTAGCTTCTTACAAAAAAAGTAACGTCCAGATTGTTGATAAAGATAGTATGTAAATTCGCCATGATATCTTACCATTATTACCTCAAAAAACCAATGACAGAATATAGCAATCATCCTGCAAATAATTTGCTGGACGATTGCTAACCCTCACCAGTAACGATTAAAAATAATAATTGCCACCAAGAATAAAACTCAAGTTGCGATCATTATTTATTGAGTATGAGGATGATAATAAAAGACGTGCATCCTTCAAAAATTCAAATTCAACACCACTCTTAAGAACGAAGTTATCCGATGTATTATATTCAACCATATCTGAATCAAAGTTAGTACGACTATAATTTCCAGTTTTAAATGAATATCCCCCACCAAACCATGCATCGACTACAGATTGTTTTATATAATCTTTAAACATTGCTTCATCATTGGAAGTCGATTCATGAGTTTTTCGATAAGAGAAAAATACTCCTGGTTCAATAATAGTTAGCGAATTCGGATAAGTTATTTTCCCTCCCTGAAGATCTTCAACTACACCTCCAGACAACTCAGTATGCGAAAGGTATAACTTAGGTTCAACGTAGAAATCGCTTGGTTGTATGCCACCTATATTTTTTAGATAACCAACCTCACCTGTCAGGCGAAAACCATTTACACCATAATCAGCCTTGAAATTATTTGTTGAACTGACGCTGTTATCATAATCCATGTATTGTATAGACGAATAAGTCCACAGCCCCTGACGTTCTGACTCATTTAGTCCATCACTGATATTTTGTTGAAATACATGATAAAGCCCAAGAGTATAACCGTCTACATTTCCGGTAGCTCTTTTATTATTTGTTGACGTTGTTTTGTTAGCGGCACTCCCCATCCCGCCCATTATCCCGATATGTGAATAGTTATATCCATCAGTCCAATTGTATATATCCCCTCCAATCATCATAGTATTTAAACTATAACTGGTCTTGAGATTATCATACACCTCACTATTACTACCTGAGTTGTTGTTAAATTGAATCCACATCCCATTGTTATATAAGTTTTCAAACAATGTAGGATAACGATGTTGCCCGGGTATGTCATACCGTTGTAGAGCAAACATATCTAACATACTTTTACTATTGTTTATAAACGCACCTGGCTCAGGACGCATATCCACACTCAGATACCAATTCTTCCTTTTCTTGTTCAGCGCATACTCCCAGGCCCCCACATCAATGTAGTCACCTATCACCTTATATTCCTTACCATTCTTAATCAGTGAGTCAAGGTAAAAACTACCTGATGAGTCCCCGTTAACCTCAACAAGAAGAATGTCGCCACCTTTCTTTATTTTATTTTTACTGTTTGTCGTGACAACTATACCTGAACTCCCGGATGTATCACCTTTAACATGCATCACATCCGCCTCTTTCTGCCCGAAAATTCCGAACTGTACACCGGAACCATCATGTGCAACATAATCTTTATCCAGATACACATCTGATGAAGCACTTCCGTCAGAAAGATAAATCATCCCTTTATTATCTATCCCTGTCATATGCTGCGAGTATCCGTTAAAGTCAACCTGTGCTTCTTTGCTGACATTCAGTATACCATCAACGGCATCATTCCCCCTTGCATCCAGTCGGGTTCCGTCATAAACATTTATCTGCCCTTTCCAGTCATTTGTTCCTGACAGAGAAACTGTCCCTCTTTTTACATTTATGACAGTGTCTGCACATGAACCGGAATCCATACAAATGAAATTAGTTGAGAGTGTATAGCCATTAACACCATCAAAATTTACTTCCGCATAACCATCTCCTGCTCCCATAGATACAGGATTGAACTGTCCGGAATTCATATTACTAACATTCACGATTGCTTTACTGCCCAGTCCTGTAGCAAGTGAAATGTTGTTGGCATTAGTTACTGCATTATCCTGAAGATTCAGTACTGCAAAACTATTATTACCTTTTGCCAAAGTTAATGAACCATCACCATAAACTGATGCATCATTAATGGTAACTAACGACTGGCTGTAATCACCTTCACCAATGGTTGATTCCTGAGACGAGCCGAAATCAAATATGGAATTTCCAGTTATACTTATAGAATTTTGTGAATATGCACCATTACCAATATTTATACGTTCTCCTTTAAACACAGAGTTATCAGAGATAGAAAGATTAGTTATGGCATTATCACCTTCACCGATGATGATTCCATCAGATGCAACAAATTTACTGTTATCCAGTGATAAATCTGTTTTGACTCCGGAACCAGCACCTAGTATACCATTCCCAAGATTAATATCTGAGTTTTTGTAAATCAACGTAGCTTCTGAACCATCACCTTTTGCTACTATATAATCTCCCACTACAGATATCCCTGCATCATTAGCATCCATAGAAACGACAGCATTGTTAGCCGTCCCAAGCAACAGGCTACCACTATAAAGCTGAGAATGCTCAACAGACATTTCTGCTTCGGTACTATTCCCCTGTCCGAGAACCAGACTACTACCTATATTCAGTACACTATCTTTTACTGAAAACTTTGCTTTAGCCTGATCTCCAACGCCAATACTAGCATTCCCTATTATTGACATGTTACTACCCGCCCCGACAGAAACAGTAGCTATAGTGGAGCTGCCTTTACCTATATCAATATTCCCAGCGGCATGGAAAGTAGAGTTGTCCAGTTTTAGTAATGTATGAGATTTTTCGCCCACCCCGATATATCCATTGCCGATATTAATTTTTGAATCAGAGTAGTCCAACGTTGCAGATGCGTTATTACCTTTTGCGACCGTGAAAGTATTGCCGCTGCTAATCGTTGCCCCATTTCCGGTCATTGTCACTGTTGCTGTATCGCCTTCACCAATCGACATGGAGTTCGCAGATAAATCTGCATTGTCCACACTCACTTTGGCTGAGGCGGCGTTACCTTGCGCAATAGACATATTCCCGGATACCTTTATGGATGACTGGGGGCTTAGCGTCAGGTCTGTCTGAGTTTCCTGCCCCTGTCCCATAATTACATCACCGGTTGCAGCTAACGCAGAATCCTTCAACGTCAGCACTGTCTGGGCCTTTTCACCACCACCGATATATCCATTACCGATATTAATTTTTGAATCAGAGTAGTCCAGTGTTGCAGATGCGTTATTACCTTTTGCGACCGTGAAAGTATTGCCACTGCTAATTGTTGCTCCATTTCCGCTCATTATGACTTTAGCAGCCTCTCCTCCACCAAGAGACAGAGAATCAGCAGACAGCACTGCATTAGTGACTGTCACATCTACCGAAGCAGAACTTCCCTGGGCCACTGACATCTCGCCGCTCACATTTACTGACGAATGATCATTTAATGTCAGGTTTGTTTGGGTTGTATTTCCCTGCCCGATAAATACCTTACCACTGGCAGTCAGTGCCGAATTATTCAGCTCCAGCTGGGTCTTCGCAGACTCACCCTCACCGATATAACCACTACCGATATCTATCTTCGAACCAGTGTAATCCAGCGTCGCTGATGCATTATTACCTTTTGCAACAGTGAAGGTATTTTTACTGCTGACAGAAGCTCCCGAACCGGTCATTGTGACTTTAGCAGCCTCTCCTCCACCAAGAGACAGAGAGTCAGCAGACAGCACTGCATTAGTGACTGCCACATCTACCGAAGCAGAACTTCCCTGGGCCACTGACATCTCGCCGCTCACATTTACTGACGAATGATCATTTAATGTCAGGTTTGTTTGGGTTGTATTTCCCTGCCCGATAAATACCTTACCACTGGCAGTCAGTGCCGAATTATTCAGCTCCAGCTGGGTCTTCGCAGACTCACCCTCACCGATATAACCACTACCGATATCTATCTTCGAACCAGTGTAATCCAGCGTCGCTGATGCATTATTACCTTTTGCAACAGTGAAGGTATTTTTACTGCTGACAGAAGCTCCTGCACCTGTCATTTTGACATCAGCATTATCTCCCTCACCAACTGATAGCGAACCAGTATTTAACTGCGAAGAAGATATATTTATATTAGCCTGTGTACCTTTACCTTTAGCCAAAGTCATATCACTGCTGCTTGTTACAACAGAACCGTTCTGAATATTAAATTTAGTTATGGAGCCATCTCCACTTCCGATGGTAGAGACTCCATTCACTGACAGTTTTGAGGCATCTAATTCTAGATTAGCATTGGAATTATTTCCAGTAGCTACAGTAAAATTCCCATCTGAAGATATAGTGCTTCCACTAGACGCGCTTACAGTAATATTTGATTCGCTCCCAATACCCACAGCAATATTCTTATCAACATGCAGGTTGGAACTATTATCCATATTTAAATTTAACTTGCCTGCAGCAGAAATTCCTCCTTTCATGTCCCCATGAACTAAGAAATTACTTCCATTTTTTATATTTATCTCCGAAGGTTTTTCATTAGGAATGCCATCTACCCCCGTAGATACAACCACATCATTTTTTACATCTAGTTTTGATTTGTTATTTATGTCAATAATGCCATTGCCTGTTTTACCCAAGACTAAATCCCCGGAGGAAACCGTCCCATCTGTTATATTATTTCCTTGAGAAATAATTTGTTGGTTCCACTTCACCTGACTATCTTTAAATGGGGTGTCAGCTTGAGATGACACGACAAAAACATTGCTTCCATTGTTAATACTCAATGAACCATTACTGTCATCACTGACATTACTGGTTTTGTCGTTATCATTCCCAGAGACCCATAACTGCTGTGTATACAGAGTGCTACCACCATCTATATTTAATTCCCCTTTTGAGGAATCACCTACAATAGTAACGCTTGCACCAACACTTGCTGATTTATCAATATTTGCAGATGCATTTAACCCACCTGCAGGGCAGGTGCTAGATTGACCATTACAAGTAGCCACCGAAAAATAATCTTTAATATTGACGGTGCCATTAATATTAACATTCGCATCTTGCTTAATCCCTATATTTAATGATCCTGAGATATCCTTATTGCTAATGCTACTGCTGCCGTCAATATTTTCAGCGTATGCTAAGCGAGATCCCAAAAAGAAACACATGATATATCTATTGATCTTTTTAAGTTCTTTCATAATAGATAAAATAAAAAGCTAGAATAAAATTAAATTCGAGAAAATAGATAATTATTTCTTTTACAGAATACCCTCAACATTACGAAAATCAGAATATTCTTTTCAACTTAAGCACAAAACATCAAGTACTTGTATAATGCTTTGTATTTTATGATAAAAAAAATGTTAACTTCCGTGCAAATTCCTAAAGAAGTGCTCTCTTTTTCTATGGCTAGGCTTATCTGGATTTGTTCGTAAACTTGATGATTTTTCTTTATATTAAAATTATCAACATAAACAATGTTAACAATAAGAACCAGGAGAAGTTGCGTAGTGGCGTTTCTTACTACAGATTCAACTTAAAGAAGAGTATGTTCTTTAAGGAACAGATAGTTACCATATACAATAAATTGATATTCTGAGAGCAATTTCTTCAGGTCAAACACTTTAATTTCTTTATGTGTATTGAAGATGACACAAATAGCTAAAAAATTATATTTTATAATTCTTCTATTTGCATTTACTTTTTGTTGCTATTCTTAATACTGTCACATCAGTAAGCAGCATGGAATTATCAGCTATTTAATTTATGATTAAACTCGATTCAAAACAAATCAAATATATTTTTAATTTACAGAGAAGTCACGCTCAGAATATATATTCTGCACCTGGCATAGCTGATGTATTGTTATAACCTTTATTACCAACCTGGACTCCTACATTTCCCCACAAATACAGTCCATTAATTAACGGTCCTTAAATATCAGTTTTCACTTCTCCAATATTACGGATACCATCCTGATACACCGGTATTCCGTTCATACGAACACCAAAATCATGGGTATTATGCAACCAACTCACCTCAACAAATGGGCTGAAATTATGGAATTTACCACTGTCCAATTTGATGTGCCCTTTGAGCCAGTTTTTCACGCCCAGACGGGTATGGACATTACCGTCTCCTATGCTTTCAATAAGAGTACCGTTACTTTCATAGAGTTAATCAGCTTTGAATAAAATATAATCCCGACATTAAATAACATCAGTGCTTTGATATTGGGGCCTGCTAACCCTCTCTTGATATCAGTTGAGTGCAGGAAACGCCAGTTCAGAGGAGGCAGGACTTAGGAAAAATAAGAGAGTGGCAATCATGAGTCAGGTTCATGTACATGCAGTTATGAAAAGAGGATATCAGGCAATGAATAAGGCACTAATATAATAAATCTCATATCTAAGATATGATACATTTTAGTTACATATATTTTCTTATTTTATGCGAAAAATATTATATGAAACGTCGTAATTATATACATCTTATCGAAAGTAATTTTCTGCATAATCATTATTATGTTTATATTAATCATGGCAGGATTGCATATAAATCAGTCACTATGCTGAGTCTGCAACCTTCCTGCGTAAAGTCAAACTGTCAGGGGGACGGTGACGTCCCGGGCCAGAATTCACGTAGCGCAACTCTCCTCTCTGTGTATTCTTCTCCTTTCCTTGCGATCATCTTTGCCCTGGCATTACCCCATTTCTCCCAAAAACGGCAAACCAGCTCTCAGGCCGCGCTATGACTGGCTTAAGACGGGATCCCTGCTGCAAAACATGCCTTTACGTATTTTGTTTTACCCGCAATAATGCGTGATAAGCAAACAAAAGGATCCGCGCGCTGCGATTTATTGTCGTGGAAGGATCCGGACGTTCAGGTCAGAATACCTGTATCCATAAACAGTGCGTGTGCTACGTGAAAAATAACTCATGAACAATGTCATTCCCCTGCAGAATTCACCAGAACGCGTCTCCCTGTTACCCATTGCGCCGGGGGTGGATTTTGCAACAGCGCTCTCCCTGAGAAGAATGGCCACTTCCACGGGGGCCACACCGGCCTACCTGCTGGCCCCGGAAGTGAGTGCCCTTCTTTTCTATATGCCGGATCAGCGTCACCATATGCTGTTCGCCACCCTCTGGAATACCGGAATGCGTATTGGCGAAGCCCGGATGCTGACACCGGAATCATTTGATCTGGATGGTGTAAGACCGTTTGTGCGGATCCTGTCCGAAAAAGTGCGTGCGCGACGCGGACGCCCGCCAAAAGATGAAGTCCGCCTGGTTCCGCTGACAGATATAAGCTATGTCAGGCAGATGGAAAGCTGGATGATCACCACCCGGCCCCGTCGTCGTGAACCATTATGGGCTGTGACCGACGAAACCATGCGCAACTGGCTGAAGCAGGCTGTCAGACGGGCCGAAGCAGACGGGGTACACTTTTCGATTCCGGTCACACCACATACCTTCCGGCACAGCTATATCATGCACATGCTCTATCACCGCCAGCCCCGGAAAGTCATCCAGGCACTGGCTGGTCACAGGGATCCACGTTCGATGGAGGTTTATACCAGAGTGTTTGCACTGGATATGGCAGCCACGCTGGCAGTGCCTTTCACAGGTGACGGGCGGGATGCTGCGGAGATCCTGCGTACACTGCCTCCCCTGAAGTAACGGCACTTCCTTATATAAGCAGTGGTCAGCAGAACAGACATAACATAAGCTGGAGCAGGTAGATAAGCTGTAGTGAGTAAACCATGTTTTATGAAGGGAGCAATGCCTCAGCATCAGCTTACGGGGTGACTCACGTAAGGGACAGGCAGATGGCAGCTCAGCCACAGGCAGCACTGCATGAAACTGAATATAAACTGCAGTGAGCAGACCACTCACTGCACCTGATAATATAAGCTGTAGTCAGTAAAGGAGCACTCTTCACTGACTACAGTTTATGTTCAGCGGGATTTGAAGAGTTTTTCCAGGTCATCCAGCGTGATGCCCAGTTTTTCAAGCAGGGCAAGCTTCTCCGCCATCTCCGGACTGACTTTTTCCGCAGGTGAAGGTGGCAACGGATTTTCCTTACTCTCATCATTCGGTGCTTTTAACCGGGGACGCCGGTAGTGAATGCAGAAGAGTTTTGTCCGCCCCCGCTGGATCTCCGTGTAATCAAGATATCCAATCTCGCGCAGCTGCTCCATTGCCCGTCTGACCGTCTGGTTCTGGGAAAATACAGGAGACTTCAGATTGAGGCGTGCACGCAGCCGCGCCAGCGATATCGGTGCCGGATCCCGGGGCAGGCTCTCTATAAAGGTGTAAAGTGCCTGGGCGGACTCCCGTCGCTTCAGGGCATTAATCGCCTTAAGCTGAAGAAGGACCTTTCTGTCAAACTGGTACAGTTCAAAAAGGCGGGGATCAGCCTGTAACTGAACAATATCCCGTTCAGTATCGTAGTAGGCTGACTGTACCAGATGGGTGATGTATTCCCGGGTGTGCTTCTCATCGGTACGGGAAAACGAGATCACGGTACCGGCAATGCGCTTCAGGGAAGGGCTGATGCGCTCACGTAGCCTGCGGGATGACTGGCTTGAAGGTATACCACACAGTTTTGCAAACTCAACAAAAGGCAGTTCAACTTTGTCACCAATCACGTTATGGCGGGCAAAGGAATGAATGATCCCCACCCAGGTCTTGAAATCGTTATCCATATCCAGGCGGGGGCCAGTGATCTCAACCTTATCGAATCCCTCAGCACGGGCCAGGGAAAGACGTGTCAGCTCTTCCGTGGCATCAGTACGTGACAGTGTATTTTTTTTACTGTTCTTCAGTGATTTAAGGGTTGGTACAAAGACGCCCAGACGCATCAGCGCCACAGGTTGTACGGTGTTGTTATTGTTTGGTGTCAGTGTCACCAGCTCACCGGACGACTTATCCACCTCGCCGAACAGTTTTTTGATGTCTGAATTTTCGTTTTCCAGAAAGCCTCCTGCCTGTGGACAGTAAAAGAATAAACAGCAAATCGTGTGTCAGAGCCCCGCTAACTGACTGAAGAAAAACCTGCAGTCTGTATTTAACAACAGAGTCTGGCGTACTGACCATAGTTTATGTCATTAGCTTACTTCAGTATATGCATTACTGAATACAGCTTATCATTAGCATATTACAGTTTATCAGTAACATGCCACAGCTTATGTGATCGTGGTCCCGGCCCATGAGTGACAAGGTTTGCAGCGGTATGGGGATCTTTAATGGATCCTTTGTTGATCATTCATGGATCTGTTTACTGGATCGGACCTCTGGATATGTGGATAAATCATTCCGGAAAAACAACATACACTACCGATTATGAAGGCTTCAGGGCGTACCTGCTCATTGTAACTACAGATATATTGCGCTTCCTCGCCGGTTCGCGGGCTTCGCCCGGTCACCGGTCTGCGGCGAGCACTGTTTTTTCTGAAGTCTGTCTTTACAGGTAATTTTTGACGGAATCTGCCGTACTTCCTGAGCGTACAGTCATATCCGAAATACACTTCATATGTTTGTTTCAACGCCAGAGGCGCATACAGACTGGCTCCATGAATATCCTGACAACTGGCATCACTTAATTTACCGACAGTCTTAAGACTAATCGTCAGAATCCTGATAATTGACGTTTCAGATCCGGAGAAGTGCAGACGTTGCAACCAGTCAGCTGTGCCTGTGTCGGAGCTGATATCCGCGATGAAGCAAACCAAAGAGCTGTAGCATCAGTAGGGGAAAACGAGCTACTGTAAAAAGCCGTTGGACCGACAAAATAAGTGAATATCGTATATGCCTTTGTTGCCGGAGGATGCAGAATAAACCCTGTCAGTTATTGACTCTGGATCTTACGTGCTCAACTGTATGCCATAATCTGTCGGTCGAAAGAGTGACAGGATCCTGATGACAGGCACTGCTGCGCAGACACCGGTCATGGATGTAACGGAAATACCAGCTGAACCGCAGGTCTTCCAGTCGGGGACACTGAGTACAGGGCTGGAGCTTGTGGATACGTATCTCTGGATCTTCAAACACTTTATGGAAGGAAAGGTGTTAACCAGATCCCTTGCCTGCCTGGTTTATATCAAGCCCTATAGCGACAGGACGGACAGTGTCACCTTCCAGTCAGTAGCTAAACGATCTAAGGTGTTCCTGGACAAACTGCAGGAGCCAACGTCTGAAATGATAAATAAGCGAGGGAATATCTGGTGCTGGAAGAGTTGAGATGACTGGCACATTGGTATAAATCTTGCCGTCATTCTGATCAGTTTGTAACATTCTGTAATGATCACCATTGGCTGGCGATTTTTCTGTTCAGTAATGTAATTAACCTTATCTGATGCGCTGGCCACTATGCCATCAGCTGTACTGATGGCAGGCTCCCTGTTGAGGTCTGCCGCGAGCTGCCCGCCGGACTCAACGGGCTCTGCCACAATCCGGTTATGATAGCCTGGAAACTGATCAAGGGTCAGGTCGATATAGTCCCTGGCAGGGGCGGCAATGACGTGGCCGTATCTGCTAGGACCATTATCCCACTGCATACCGACAATACAGGAGTACAGGTTGCTGCCGTCTTCCGTCAGATAATCAGTCAGCGTCTGGCTGGCCAGCTCGCTGCAACCGGCCGGGAAATCCTTCAGGTGATCATACCCGGCGGTGAGAGAAGCCTCACAGGAAGTCAGCTCCAGAGCATGTCGGAAGGCCTGCAGGCGGGGCCAGGGACTGAAGTTTACGGACGTCCTCCCGGGATCCTTTCAGCTCAGCTTTCGTATCCAGCAGCTGCGCCGCCAGCGGTCTTTTTCCCGGGAGCCGACTTTCCTGGCACATATTCTTTTCGCAGTTATCCCCAGAATCTGTGGATAACTGTTGCTCCTCTTTTGAGAGAGAAAGCATTACTCACCGCCTGAATACGGCAGATATATCTGGACGATATATCTGCATACGCCGGTACTGCTTCGTCAGATTGCACGGCAGGTGAATTGCCGGGCTGGTACCATACCATATTTGCGCCGAACCCGTCCGGGGCGGTGCCGATAACAGATGTTAAATGATTGGTCGTTTTTACATCTGTAAAAGCAACAGGGCCCCATGATTATCTCATGGGGCCCTGTTACTCTGATTCTTCGCAATAGATTGCTCTGAATCAGATGCGCCTTCTCCATTAGACTAACAGTTCTATATTATTTTACCATCTTTAACTGTGTAAGAGTTTTCTGTTTTTTATTGGTGTTTATCTGTATTTTTTGTTTTCGGAACGTTTTTGTAAGAATTATCTTTTATCTTTGAGGTGATATCTTATTGTGATTGTTGTAATAGTTTAGAGTCGTAATAAATATGATTGATCGCCACTTTAAATGAAGTTAATCTACTGGAGATGAAGTAACTTCATTAATGCGTCATAAAAATAAAAATTCCTGTTTTGGGAAATATGAATGTGTCTGTCCCCTCCTTCGGGAGGGTGTTTTTTATCTGGAGACTGGTTTCTGGTTCTGATTTTTCTTTTTGTATTATAGCGAGTTACGCATATTTACCAATCGATGTCTGGCAAACAGAGTATGGCGATGGTGTGATTTGTGTTTATTGGTAAAAAAAACACCCCCGTAGTGGAGGTGTTGAAACTTCAACCTATGTACTCATTATCCTGGGATGGATGAGTAGCGTGCGATATTGAATCATATTCAACAGGAATAATAATATTCGCAAAAAAATGGATGTGCAAGGAAATTTTTTATATGCTTTTGTGTGTGGCGGTTAGGTAATCAAGAAGATAAATGATGAAGTGTGCCAGTTCAGGATCAATGTTTCCATGGGAAAGCCATTTATTAATAATATCAATTAAGTTCGAAAGCTCAGGGAAGATTTGTTCAATGTTTTCCTCTGTCTCCCGCACAGTCATATAGCGACGTCTCCTTGGGGATTGAAAACAAAAACAATAATACAACAAGTATGAAACAGAAGGTAGGTGGCAGGGGCGGAACAGGAAAACGCATAAGGGCGCTTCCTGGTATCTTTAGGGTTCAGTTTTGAGATCGGGAATTTTTGTACATTAAGTGCATTATTTAATCAATTGAAACGCGTAATGGATTGATTTTATCAGCAACTATCGCGTTTAAGTTGTCGATCATATTTGAGTTGTCTCATTAAGGTCGAATCCCCTGAAAGCGGCGTATAACGTAGGAGTTCCCCTCTATAGCAATAGGTAAGGCTGTTCAAAAAAGGCTTACCGTACAATAATTCGCTATATCCAGACGGCCCCCCTTGTCATACAAGCTCGTAAGCGGCCCTGACGGCCTGTCAATGCGGTACTGCCCTGTCGGGACTGCTCTACCCACATAAGTTTCTACATAGCTTGAAGCTGGATGGGGAGGTATTACGGCTTTAGCCGTAATACTTTCTTCGTCCTCGCAGCGCTGACAGTTTTCAGGGATCAAATTTAGGTCCGCCATACACTCCGTAAAGACTCTGTCAGTTCACAGGTATTACCTAGTGAAGACGTATCATAAAATGAAAACTGTAGTTGGGTAGTTGCTCCCCCTCACGGCATGCAGGGGCTGAGGGGGAAAATTTCCTTATCTTGTTGTTGCTATTTCTGGCTTAGTCAGTTTTGAATTTTGCTTCCTAAGCAATAATCCCCTCACCGCAACAATCGTTCTTCTACACTAATAAGATCCGAAAAAAGGTAGTTACGGATCTTCCTTTCCCTCCGCACAGCGCCATCTCCCGTCAGTACACCATGTCGTGCCGGATTCAGCTGCTCGTGACACTATATGTTGTGTCATCTCCCTGACCTGTGATGCGCCGCGCAGGGGCGGAAAACAGCGATATGATGATTTCCTCAGCGTGGTGCACTTCCGGAAAGTCGGATCTGACGGAAACGGCTCTCCGGTAATTTAACGGCATGGTTATATGGATGCTTGTTATCATTGTGATGATGATAACGGCATGATGTTATCAGACGGCGTGACGGTAAGGGCAGTGATGATGGATGACGTTATCGCATGACCGTCCCTGCCCGGAAAAGAAAAAAGGAGTCACCCATGTTTTTTATTGAGAATGAAGGTCAGGCTGTCGCCAGAACGGATTACTGGCAGTCTGTACAGGCGCAGGCCGGATATGTCTACCTCAGCTGGAATGCCAGCGCAGCTAGGCTGTCAACGCCACGATTTTTAACCGTTATTTGCCATTTTCATGCCCGCTAAGATACTTTCGTTACTGATGCTGTCCGCTTTCCACCATTTCATCATCACTGATTGGCGTTGTGTTTTTGGTCAGCACTCCTGCTTTACGTTTCTCTTTTAACCGGTAACTCTCTCCTTTGATATTCAGCGTAGTTGAGTGATGTAGCAGCCGGTCCAGGATCGCTGTTGCCAGCACGTGATCTCCGAACATTTCTCCCCAGTCTGCGAACCCTTTGTTTGACGTCAGTATGATGCTCGCTTTTTCATATCGACGGTTCAGTAGCCGGAAGAACAGGCTGGCTTCCTCTCTGTTCATCGGCAGATAACCTATTTCATCCAGGATCAACACCCGGGCATAACTCAGTTGCTGTAGCTGACGCTCCAGCCGGTTTTCCTGTTTCGCTTTCATCAGTGTCGCGATCAGTCTGTCCAGTGGCATAAACAGTACCCGATGTCCCGCATCCACCGCTTTTACGCCAAGAGCTATGGCCAGATGCGTTTTTCCGACACCAGGAGGTCCCAGCAGGATCACGTTTTCGCTGCGCTCCACGAACGCCAGACCAGCCAGTTCCCGGACAACCTTACGGTCGATGCCCGGCTGGAAGGTAAAGTCGAACTGCTCCAGCGTTTTGACCCACGGCAGACGAGCCTGCTTCAGCCGGGACTCCATACCGCGCTGATGCCTGCCGTTCCATTCCTGCTGTAGCGCCATGCACAGGAACTCCCGGTAATTCAGCTCTTTTTTAGCTGCCTGTTCCAGCAGGCTTTCAACGTGATAACTCAGATGCTCCATTTTCAGGCGGCTCAGCAGGACTTCCAGCTCATGCATCACAACAGCTCCTCATAGGCACTCAGTGGTCGATGTTCCACCTGACTGACCTGCTGCCAGAGCGGGGCATGATGCTCCGGCACTGTCTGCCAGCCAGACGATGCCGAACAGAGGCGATGTGAGGCCACCAGTTTCTCATTACTGTAGATCCGCAACTCGTCATCCAGCGATATTCGTATCGATACCGGCTGACCACACAGCGCTTCGGGAACGCTGTAACGATTACCGCCAACCTCGATATAGCTGTCCCAGGACACATGGCGGATGTCGAAGTAACTGGTATCGAAGTCCGTATCCGGTAACGGCTGCAGATGTTCCTGCTCCAGCGCGAAGCGCTGTTCCGGCGTTTCTTTGAACTGGCGAAGTTCCCGTTTGTCAGCCACATCGGCTATCCATTGCTCCAGTTGTTGATTGACATGAGTGAAGCTGTCGAACCTGCGGTACCGGACGAAGAAGTTCTCCTTGAGGTATTTCACCATCCGCTCAACCTTACCTTTTGTTCTGGCCCTGCGTGGACGGCATGCCCGTGGCAGGAAGTTATAGTGGTCGGCCAGCAACAGGAATCCGGAGTTGAACACGACTTTCCCGTTGTTATTCTTCACCACCGCAGCCTTCTGGTTATCAACCAGCACCGTTTTCACACAACCACCGAAGTAGCGGAAGGCGCGAACCAGTGATTCGTAGGTATGCTCAGCATCCTGTTTTGGTGCGGCGAAGACATGGAAGCGGCGGGAGAACCCCAGCGTATTAACCGCAAAGTTAACTTTGCACCGTTGCCCTGCAACCTCCACCTCAACTTCGCCCCAGTCGTGCTGGAGCTGGTATCCAGGCTGAGTTTCGAAGCGAACTGTTCTTTTTGACGGACGCATTTTACGTTTGGGCTGGATGTAGTAACGCAGCATGGAACGTCCGCCCGTATAGCCCATTGCCTTAATCTCCGCGAAGATAACCTCGCTATTCCAGACATTCTCTGCCAGGCGCATGTCGATGTAATCCATAAACGGTTTCAGCTTAACCATTTTGTGGCGGGTTTTTCTGGCTGGCGGTTCAGGGTATTTGAGATAGCGTCTGACCGTTCGTTCAGAGCAACCAATCTGAGCCGCAATATCGACAATGTACGCGCCCTGCTGGCGCATTTGCTTTATCATGTAAAAGTCCTCTCTGCTCAGCATGTTGATGTCCTTTTTGGTGTGAGAACCTTAAGGAAACAACATGTTGGGTGGAGCGGACAATCCAAATGGTGAATTACCGTCTTATATCACTGGCGCTAACAAGGCTGCTTGTCCCGGATGCGGCAAAACATTTACTCAGGGAGATGCGGGGGGCTGAATACGTCATCATCAGTAAGGGAATGCTGCATGGCCGCGATGCGCTGGAACTGATATTTGAAGACGGCAGCGATGCGCCGTTCGTGATCCACATGCTGAGTGAGCAGTGCGATCGCCTGCTCCCCGAAAACAACTTGGGAGGGTGTTTTGTTGTCACCGTCTGGACGCGTGGCGGTAACCAGCTCCGTTATCCGGGAAAGTACCGGGTTGTGGAAAACCTGCCCGACGTTTCCCCGTGGAGTGAACACTGATATGCAGCACCTGCCAGCACCGATCCACCATGCCCGGGATGCCGCTCAGCTTCCTGTTGCCATCGATTATCCGGCAGCGCTGGCACTCCGCCAGATGTCGATGGTTCATGATGAACTGCCAAAATACCTGCTGGCCCCTGAAGTGAGCGCCCTGCTCCATTACGTCCCGGATCTGCGCCGCAAGATGCTGCTGGCCACACTGTGGAACACCGGTGCGCGCATTAATGAAGCACTGGCGCCGACACGGGGGATTTTTCGCTTGCGCCTCCGTATCCGTTTGTGCAGCTTGCGACCCTGAAACAACGGACCGAAAAAGCCGCCAGGACGGCAGGAAAAATGCCCGCCAGCCAGCAGACTCACCGGCTGGTTCCGCTCTCCGATACCTGGTACGTCAGCCAGCTGCAGACGATGGTGGCCACACTGAAAATCCCTATGGAACGGCATAATAAACGAACAGGCAGGACAGAGAAAGCGCGGATCTGGGAAGTGACGGACAGAAGTGTCAGGATCTGGATTGGGGAAGCGGTTGCCGCCGCTGATGCTGATGCTGATGGTGTGACGTTCTCTGTCCCGGTCACGCCACATACGTTCCGCCATTCCTATGCGATGCACATGCTGTATGCCGGTATACCGCTGAAGGTCCTGCAGAGCCTGATGGGGCATAAGTCCATCAGCTCAACGGAGGTCTACACGAAGGTGTTTGCGCTGGATGTGGCTGCACGGCACCGGGGGCAGTTTTCGATACCTGAGTCCGATGCAGTGTCTATGCTCAAAAGAATTCCTTAAGCTCTGACTTTTTTAAATCCCTTTCGGATATCCAATGGGTATATTATCGGTATTTCATATTCTGTTGACATGCCGGACAGGTATAGAGTAAAAAATATCTGTTGAGTATTCCTTGGATATCTGAAAGATGTCTTTGGGGTTCTTTATGGGGATTACATGTGGATTCTGGAGATACACTATGCCTGTTATTGCTAATACGCATCCCAAAGGTGGTGTGGGTAAGACAACTTCATCCGTAAACATTGTTGGTGAAATGAAGTCTGATACAGTTGATCTGGATACTCATACCGGGCTTTCTATCATTCTGGGGCTGAGACCGGAAGGAAAAGAAATTTCCGTGAAAGTACCCAAAACAGTGGATGAGTTAATCGAAATAATGACTCCCTACAAGAACAGCGATAAGACGTTACTTATTGACTGTGGGGGATTTGACTCAGATCTTACCCGTACTGCGATTGCCTTTGCAGACTGCGTTATTGTCCCTTCAAAAGATTCCCTGACTGAGCGTATTGGTTTGATGCATTTTGATGGAGTACTGGACGAAATCAGCTCTATCATGGGGACCGATATAACTGCTCACCTGTATCTCTGTAAAGTTAATCCTAACAAGAAGAAATTCCCTAAGCTTGATGCAATCCTGCCATCGTTCAAACATCTGAAGCTGATGAAGAGCCGCATTTCTGCTCGTGCTGAGTTTGAGGATGTCATTGAGACAGGGATGGGGATCACTGAGTCTGTTCATGGGCGCTATTCGGCAGGAGGTAAGGAAGTTATTGCCCTGATCGAAGAAATCAATCATCTGATTGAAAATAACAAACAGTAAGGTGTATCTATTGGGTATCCATATAGTATCCTCTGGGATTTTAATGGATATCTTTTAAATATCTAACAAACATCCTGGGTTATCTCATGAGCAAAGCGAAATTTAGTGCACAGGCTGAAAAACTGAAAAACCTGGTGGATTCTGCCAGATTACAAACTTCTTCTTCTGCCGTAACAGCAACAGTCCCGTCTCAGCCAAATGGAGGTGCAGAGGAAGTTTCAGGTCGTCCCGTGGCTGCCAGGACGAAGGCTAAGAATCTTAAGGCCATACCGCTGTCGTATTTTGAAGCTCATGCGGAACTTAAAGCGACCAGTAAAACATCTCTGGATTTTAGCTCATATATTATTGAGGCTATAAGAGAGAAGCTTGAACGTGACGGTGCAATAGGTCAGTAAACTATCGGATGCCTTAAGGGTATCTGATGTGTGTCTTTTAAATGCGTTATGGGGATTCTTCGCGTACCTAAAGAGTCCCCATTGGACATCTTTCTGTATATGGTGACATGATTCGCCACCGCTTTCCTTTCCTCTCAGTTTCACCATTTCATTCCTTTCCCTTAACCTGAACCATGATGTCAAAGATGTTTTTATATTGCATTTATGTATCACATATAACCTTCATAATGTTTTTATATCTATGATTCTCTTTGGTCTTAAGGTTGTATATGCAATATACATGCAATTTATTGTGTTTTTATGTTGCTTTTACCCTTTCAGAAAGACCATTTTTTCATTATAATTGAATATACATTGCATGTATGAAGTTTGTTTGTTTTTTCTATTTGTTTATGAGCAACGGAGACTGGTTATGAAAATCTTTATTGATGATGGTTCTACCAACATTAAACTTGCCTGGTTGGAGGATGGTGACGTGAAAACGTTAATCAGCCCTAACAGCTTTAAACCGGAATGGTCTTTTAGTTTACTGGATGATGCTGCCCCGGCTAATTACGAGATCGACGGCGAGAAGTTTTCATTTGATCCATTAAGTGCTGATGCTGTCGTAACGACTGAAACACGCTATCAGTACAGTGATGTGAATGTTGTGGCCATTCAGCATGCGCTACAGCAGACCGGCCTGAAAGCGCAGCCTGTTGATGTCATCGTCACATTGCCGATCTCTGAATACCTTGACGCCAACAATCAGAAAAATAAGCAACACATTGAAAGAAAGAAAAAAAATGTGATGCGTGAAGTACGGGTGCAGGGGAGTGATGCATTTGTTATTCGCAGTGTTTCCGTTCTTCCTGAAAGTATTCCCGCTGGTTTCAGTGTTCTTGCGGGGCTTGAGGATGATGAATCCCTTTTGATCGTAGATCTCGGTGGTACAACGCTTGATGTGTCGCATGTTCGTAGCAAAATGACAGGGATTACAAAAACCTGGTGTGATCCGAATATCGGCGTGTCCCTGATTACATCCGGGGTTAAGGAACAGATGGCTGTACATGCTAATACAAGAGTGAGCTCATTCCAGGCTGACAATATCATTGTGCACCGTAATGAACCTGACTACCTTTCCCGTCGCATTTATAATGCTGAACAGCGTGAGTCTATCATTAATGTTATCAATGAACGGCAGAAGTTGCTTATTAAACGAGTTAATGATGTCATCAGCCGTTTCACCGACTATACACATGTAATGTGTGTTGGTGGTGGGGCTGAAATTGTGGCCGAGGCTGTGAAGAACCTGACTAAGGTTCCTGATGAGCGCTTTTATCTGAGCTCATCCCCGCAGTTTGATTTAGTCATGGGAATGATAAAAATGAAAGGTGGTGTGACTAATGAGTGATGAAAATAAATCCAGACGCTGCTCATTTGAACTTTTCCCGGATGAACGGACAGGAGATAAGATAGCAGATGAGCTCATTGCAAATGAAAAACTGAAGGAGCGGGGACGTTTCATGCGCGCGATGTTAGTTACTGGTGCGGCGTTTGCAGCTATAGATAAACGTCTTCCTTTGCTGATATCGGAGTTACTGACAGAAAATACGACTCTGGATGATATTAATAAGGTGATTTCCAGCGTAATACCAGGTGCTTTTTCGGTTGAAAAGAAATTGCTTGAATTACTGGAAAAACAATCTGGTCTCCATACGTCTGTGGATTGCAGTGCTCCTCTTACAGAGCGGAGTCTGGCGAGAAATGACGGTGAAGACCAGACCAGAAGAAACGCTGAAAATATGTTCGGAGATGACTGAACTAACCCAGCCTGGCCAGGGGAATATCTCGCCATTTAGTTGTATAACACTGACTCAACATTTCCCGTTTCATTTGCCATTCAGGGGCGGTTCCTCGCCCCGCAAACCACACTTTCCCTTTTCCCGACTGGTTCAGTTTATCTAGTGTTTTCATTAACTTTTCGCTGTTCTTATGGGGCTGGATTTCATCAAATAATCCCGGCTGCGCTATACCCGATGGTGTGAAATCAGCCAGCATGACTCCTGCCTTCATATAGCGGTAGCCTTCACGCCAGACATGGTTTAACGCTCTGCATGCTGCGGCAATAATGTTCCGGCTGTCCTGTGTGGGCAATGGAAGCTTTTCCACAGCGGAATTGCTGTAACAGGGGGCTTTCACTGCAAAGGGTGACGTTCGTATAAATGTCGCCACCTGCCGGCAATACTGACGCTCCCCACGTAGTTTCTCTGCTGCCCGCTCCGCATACTGAACAACAGCCTGGTGCATGGCATCTTTGTCTGTGATTCGTTCACCAAAACTGCGACTACAGACACTCTGCTGTTTTGCCGGTGGTGCTTCTTCCAGGGATATGCAGGACTCGCCGTTGAGTTCGCGTACCGTACGCTCAAGAATGACGCTGAAGTTTTTCCGGATGAATGCCGTGTTAGCCTGCGCCAGCTGCAGTTGTCAGCGCCAGTGATATAAGACAGTAATGGGGATGCGGACGATTTCCTGGACTGCTTTATCATTCCAGCCCGCATTGTTGGCGGTACATTTTGGGGCTGACTGCACCCAGCGATAATTTTATACGCCGCTCGTTATACCATCTGATGTAAGTATCCACTTGCTGCATGAACTTTTCTGGCGTGATGCCCGACCATTTACGCCCATAATACATTTCCGTTTTCAGTCTGCCGAAAAAGCCTTCGCATGCGGCATTATCAGGTGAACATCCTTTACGGGACATTGAGCGAATAAGACCTGCTGCATTCACTCTTTCCAGCCAGCCTGGCCAGCGATAATGCCCACCTCTGTCACTGTGTATCACCGGTTGTTCGCCAGCATTTAACGTTTCGACAGCGCTATCCAGCATAGTGTTGACCAGTTCAGCATCGGGGCGTGTACTGAGAGACCAGCTCACAACTTTTCCATCGAAGCAGTCCACCACCGGTGACAGCCAGACTTTACCTGCAGGGAGGTGGAACTCCGTGATATCTGTCAGCCATTTCTGATTAGGTTGCTCCGCCTTAAAATCTCTGGCGATAAGGTTATCCGGAGCCGGTCCGATTTCTCCGCAATATGAGTTGTAGCGGCGACGACGGTTACGGCTGACGACAAGCTGTTCCTCCACCATAAGTCTGCGTACAACCTTTTCTGATAGCCGAACCCCCTCATGCCTGAGCATCGCATGCAGGCGACGATAGCCATAACACTGGTGATTACTGTTAAAGATATCTGTCAGCATCGTACGTATCGTGGCGTATTTATCACCGGCTTTCAGTGCAGCCCGGTGATAAAAATAACTGCTACGGGCAAGGCCCAGAACATGCAGTAATTCTGTCAGGGGATATGTTTGTCTCTGGGCATCAGCGATCTTTGTTTTTTCTCTGTTGTTCAGGTGACTGATACTGATGCCCGGGTCTTTTTTTATGATTTCCTCCGCCTTTTTCAGAATATCCAGCTCCATCTGCCGGCGGCGTATTTCCTGATTCAGTCGGGCGACTTCCTCCCGCAACGCATCGCGTTCTGCCTCCAGGGAAGGTTCGTTATGTTTACGCATAGTCTGGTAAGCACTGTTGCCGATAATTTCATCTTTCCATTTATACAATACCGCACGACTGACACCAATACGCCTGGCGATTTCACTGGCTGATACTTGTCGTGTACAGAGTGCCATGACAGCCTGACGTTTGACTTCTGGTTCAAAGGGCGCAACCGGGTTGGCCTTACTGGTAAATATACGTCGTCTGTCGGGATAAAGTTCATTAACCCAGCGAGCGAGCACATCAGTGCAGGGATAACCCAGGGCTCTGCTGGTAAACGCCAGGCAGCAGCCGTGGTTAAGATAATGTTCAACTGCAACCTGTTTTTGCTCATCGGAGTAACGGTGCTTATGACGAATGGATTCTTTTGCGCCACCACCTGCTTCCCATGAGCGGATCCAACGCCGCAGATTTCTTTTCGAAGGGTAGCCCAGTTCGCGTACGACGGGGGCCAGCTTCTTACCATATTTGAAATAAAGCTCAATGGCGCGGATTTTTTCTTCTTCAGTAAACATGTTTTATCTCCTGAGAGTCCAGGAAATTGTCCGCAGCCCCATAACGGTCAAACATCGTGGCGTTGACAGAGCATGAGCCGGAATGGCAACTGCTGGGATAATGCGATGGCCGAATCGTTCTTCAGTTCGCTGAAAAAAGAACGCATCAGGAAGAGAATATACAAAACCCGGGATCTGGCTCGGGCCGATATCTTCGATTACATTGAAGTGTTCTACAACCGGGCTCTGCGGTATCAGTCCGGAGGCCTTCGAACAGGCCTCGTCGTGAGAGCAGAATTTGTCTACTGTCGTGGGGGCAGTCCAATTGAAAGAGGCACACCGCCATCAGATGAACCTATAGCGAGCAAGCCCAGACTGATAATTTCTTTCAGCTTGTCCATTTAGGCTGAGGGGGAATATATGACAGGATACTGTCTATGAGAGCATTGGGAGTGTCTGACACGATCAGCATGTCATAGTAAGACTGTTTCATAAAACCATGATCAATCATGCTTTTAAAGAAGGTGAGAAGGGGATCAAAATAGCCCCCCACGTTAAAGAACGCGCAGGCTTTATCGTGTAGTCCGAGCTGAGCCCACGTCCATACCTCAAAAATCTCCTCGAGGGTGCCTGCGCCCCCGGGAAGGGCAATAAAACAGTCTGCATTCTCAGCCATAACCGCCTTGCGCTCGTGCATGTCTTTCACAACTCTGAGCTCACTGATGCCAGAATGAGCCAGCTCGTGGCTGACGAGAGCCTCAGGCATCACGCCGATGACGTGCATCCCTGCTCTGATAGCCTCATCGGCAAGCGTTCCCATAAGGCCTACGCGTCCTCCACCGTAGACCAAGTTGATATCTTTGTCGGCCATGGCCTTTACCAGGCGACGGGTTTGTTCACCATATACGGGGTCGGTTCCGTGAGCCGCCCCGCAGAACACAGCTGCGCGCATCGTTTATATTTTCCTTTTAAAATCAGACATGGTGTTAAGCCGTCACTGTATTCCGTAAGTCACATGCTCGCTCAACAGGGCTATAGCTCATTTTCCTCCCAGACTAACACAGTATACGCCCGCCATCACCAGCATTATACCGACGAGTCTCAGTGAAACGCTCACTCTGACGGACCGTCCCAGTAGACCAAACCTGTCCATAATCAGGGCCATGTTGACCCTCCCGAAAATAAACAGCGAGAGCATCGCCGCAACGCCCAAGCGGAGGGCAAGTAAGGTGGTATCGAAAACGAAAAAGGCCCCCAGTACCCGTCAGACAGCAGCGAGGGATTGACGTTCCGGAGCTGAACCTGCTGCATAAAACGCTTCCCCCAAGTATGGACTTGAGCTGGTTATTAACGGCGGACTGGGCCGCAATGGCCACACCAATACTCACCTCCACAAGGTAATAAATCACGCTCATAAAGGATATCTGTTACAGTAAAGTTCTTCGCGTCTTCTCAGCTCATCCATCGGAACTCTGACATCCGGCAGGAGAGGGTTAAAACGGTGTCGGATTGTTTTATAGGGCAGCAGCAGACCGCACTGCGCCTCCAATACAACCTGATCTAGCCATAGGGCTGGCCATTATCCCATGTCAGTACGCTTACCGGTAGGTCGCTGTAGCGCATGACGACGGGAATATATTCCAGTCTCAGATGTCGTGCAGCGTATAACAGGTGATTTACGTCCATGACCCAGCCTGAAGCCATTTCGGCCGGAATAATCGTCGTCCAGACGCCTGCCCCCCGGATAGTGCCTGAAAGGGGCTTAACGGTCCCCTGACTGATCTCTTCAGACTGCCGCAGACTGACGACATCTTCCAGCCGGATAATGTATACCGGATTAACGTTGTTTTATCGGTCACTAAACATGGTCAGGCTCCGCACCAAATTCACTCAGATAATCTTCTATTCTGCTCACCTTTTCTGCCGCCATCGGCATTCCCCTGAGGCACGCCAGAATGTGGCTGATAGTGGTGATGGAATAAATATCAACGTTCAGCCGCGCCTCTGCGATGCGCAGTGCCGAGCCGGTGCCATTGCCGCTGCGTTCTTGCCTGTCGAGAGCAACAAGATAAGCTGCCGACACGCCGCCTTCCTCACGTATCAGCCTGATACTGTCGTCTACAGTCATCCCGGATGTGAGGACATCATCGACGGTCACGATCCTTTTCCGGGATAAAGGAACTCCGACAATCGTTCCCCCTTCGCCATATCTTTTCTTTTCCTTTCGGTTAAAGGCATAACTTACATCAGTATGAAAATCACGCTGTAGCGAAAGAGAAACCGCCACGCCGAGCGGTATCCCCTTATAGGCCGGTCCGAAAATAACGTCCGGTGAAAACTGGTTTTCCGTGATAAAACGCGCGTAGAACCATGCTGTCTTTTCCAGGAGATGCGCTCGGGAAAGTTTACCGAAATTGAAGAAATAAGGACTTTTACGGCCTGACTTTAAGGTGAAATCACCGAATTGAACGACGTTGCTGTCAACGAGAAAACCTGCAAATTCACTCTGCGTGTTTGACATGATATGACCCTCTGGCCTGATCAAGTGAGCTGAACCCATCACGAAGCATGCACTTTTCAATCTGTTCAAGCATGGACGGAATTAAGGACGGCCCTTCGTAAACAAAGGCCGTATATATCTGACAAAGCGTGGCCCCCATGCAGATGCGGAGGTAGGCCTCTTCGCCGCTGTTAATACCACCTGAGGCTACCAGGGGTTTACTGTGCCCTAACGCTTTATAGGCTCGGCACAGCATACCGCGCGATTTTTTCTGAAGCGGTTGACCCGAGAGCCCACCCGATTCAAGACCGGCCGATAAGTCACCTAAGCCTTCACGGCTGGTGGTGGTATTGCTGATGATGATCCCGTCAATCACGGAATCCTGAAGATAACAAAACAGTTCTTCCTCTTTTCCCTTATCCATATCCGGTGAGAGTTTAAGCAATAACGCACAGTCTGGCTTACTGTTATTCCTCAGCCTGTCCAGACGCTCAAGAAAAGGATCGATAATCTCTGCCCTCTGCAGGTCCCTCAGACCGGGTGTATTGGGCGAAGAAAGGTTTATGGTCAGATAATCGGCATAACCAATTAGCGTTTCTGCACCAAGTATAAAGTCATCCATGTCGCTGGCTGATAACCTGTTCTTGCCCAGATTTACGCCCAGCGTCATGTTTGTGGATCTCCTGGCAAGCCGGCGCCTGACAAAATCCATACCCCGCGAATTAAACCCGTACCGATTAATAATGCCACCCTCATCTTTTAACCGGAACAGACGGGGTCGGGGATTACCCGGTTGTGGCGCGGGCGTCACTGATCCTATTTCGATAAAGCTGAAACCCAGTCTGGCCAGCTCATGAAATGCCAGAGCATCTTTATCCAGTCCGGCAGCCAACCCAACGGGATGGGAAAATGTTTTCCCCCAGACTTGCTGGTTTAGCCCTTCTGCCGGAGCAACCCGCTGCTCTGGCGAAAACAGGCGCAGCCCTATAATGGCTAGGTGGTGTGCCGTTTCGGGTTCAAGGTGCAGCAGCAGCTTACGGCTGAGGTCGGCGATCATTTGATTCCAGTCCGGTTGGAATCAAATGACTTCAGGCTGGCTGCGAGTTGTTCTTGTAGTTGATCGCACGTCAGCAACCTTACTTTTTTTTCTGCCAGCCACTCATCGTCATAAAACTGCTCGAGATAGTTAATGCCGGAGTCTGGAGCTATTGCCATTACTGACCCGACGTCTTCCAGACGGAGCGCCATCAGCGCGCTGAAAATCACGACTCCCGATGAGCCGCCAAGCAGGAGTCCCGTGTCGCGCGCAATGAGGCGGCACAGCGATATTGCATTCTGATCGGTAACACTGTTCAGCAAATCAAAATCATCAAGGACCGTATTTTCTGCCCGCCAGCTCAGGCCAAGGCCATTGAGCAGGTAGGGATGAAAGGGGGTGCCAAATATGGCCGAACCTGCGACATCGCAGGCCATACTGCGAATTTCCGGGCGCGCAGCCCTCAGACCTTTGCTGATCCCGCCAAAGTGTCCTCCGGTGCTGACGGAACCGACTATCATGTCAACGGGAGCATCAAAGAACTCTTTCGCCGTCACCGTCTCGTGATAATGCGGATTATCCGGATTGTCATACTGGTTAGTCCAGTATGCACCCGGGTGTGACTCCAGCAGCCTCTTCACCCTTGCAATGCGCGCCGTCTGATATCCACCTGAGGTGTCCGGGACATCAACGACCTCTACCTCAGCGCCAAACGATTTAAACCAGTTAAGTGAATTGCGGCTAACTTTAGGGTCCACAACAACGATGAGATGAAACCCCATGCTGGCGCTGAGCATGGCAAGAGATTTACCCAGATTACCGGATGTTGACTCAATAACGGTCCCCCCACGCTTCAGCCTGCCACTTTCAAAAGCTTTCTGGATCAGCCCCAGCGCCGTACGGTCTTTGATACTGAAGTTCGGGTTAAACTGCTCCAGTTTGAGATACAGCTTTTTGTGTTCAGGAACCAGCGGGTGATCCAGTAAAAAGACCGGGGTGTTACCGATTAACTCACTGACGGCAGAGACGATATTCATATTTTATTCCTTTAGAGAATCTGTAACTCCGGGGCGGGGTTAGAGGTTAGAAAACGGTTGCCGGTCGCACCTACCAGAAGCGGATCTTCGATATGGAGCGCTCCTACACCAAATTCGTAATAGGGCGTCTCAACCGACAGGATCATACCTTCTTCAATAATGTTGTCGTCCGAGGGGCTGAGAATGGGCAATTCATAGGGTTCAAGGCCTATGCCATGGCCTACATGGTGTCGTCGGTACTCCGTGAAGCCGGAGCGGTGGACGGTCTCCATAACATGGGCGAAGACCTGCCTGCCGGTAACGCCCGGCCGGATAAAGGAGCAGGCTGCCAGCATACCGTTACGCAGCGCCTGATAGCGTTTTAACAACAGAGGGCTGACCTGTTCAATGGCATATACCCTTGCGATGTCGGACCAGAACCCTTCATAAATTGCGTCAGAATCGAACCAGAGCATGTCGCCAGGATGTAGCAAAATATCAGGATTCTGACGCCTCTGGCCGCCAACGGCCGCGCGCCCAGCCTTGATCATGGTCAGCGAAGGCTGGGCCCCCTGACTGACGAGCGCCTGATTAAACCAGAGTGATACTTCCACCTCGGAGGTTCCTGAGCGGACCTTTTTCACCGTTTCATGCACTGCGGCTTCATTAATGCATGCCGAACGCGCCAGCATTTCTATTTCTGATGCCGTTTTTTGTCTTCTCACCCGGCGGATAGCCTGCGACATGGCTTTCCATCTGACATCCGGGAACGCACGCTGTAGGTCTGCAAGCGTCTCTCTGGGCATGCCGTCGTCATCGTAGCCAATCTGCCGGAGAGGACTTGCGAGGCTTAATTCCTGAAGGAGACGCTTAAGAGCTTCAGAGGGAGACGCTGATGAAGAATCCGCGTGGCTGTATTGCTGAAGGAGCCTTTCCTGAGGTGTAAGGTTCGCAAGCCCGTCATATTCGCGGTAGAAAATACCGTACGTTTCCACATGACGCACCGGCACGTCTGCATCAAGCACCTGATCGGATTCTCCTGCAGAATGAACAATGCTGACCTCTTCGGGGCAGTCACAATGAAGCACCGCATACGACTGCCCGAGATAAGGATTAAGCGTTTTAATCACCGGTGAGTATCCGGTGAAATAGCGACAGTTCTCTTTGGTTGAAGCAATAATTAAATCAATACTCTCGCTATCAAACAGACGCTTTATTCGCGTGAGGTTATAAGCCAATTTGAATACTCCTAAGCGCTTCAATAACGGCGGGCACCATGAATTGCGTATCCGAACCGTCGAACCAACCTAACCGTCCTCAAAGCAAGCGAGGCTCGCACAATGAATCACGGTAGATCCTCTTGATGGTATTCAGATGCTGGAAGATGTCCTGTTTCGGATACGCCGCATAGTGCATTGCTGCAATTCTTATCGGGTCTCCGGCGTGGTATTTCTCATACACCATCTGTCTCTGACCAAAACCGTCTCCGCTCAGGTCCCACGCCAGATTCAAAAGAAAGCACCGGTCGGCAGCGCTCAGTGACGCCGTCTGAAGGGACTCACTGATGACGGGAGCATTCTCATTTATAAAATCGCCGTGGTGCGGTACAGCCAACATCGAGCCTGCTGACAGAGACTGAATAATGTTCACCATGCGCTGATACCACTTCGGAAAATGATAACGCACGGCCTGGATAGCATGGATGCTCGGATTAAGGAGGTTATTTTCGTAAACTGCATCCTCCTCGGCCAGCAGGATGGAACCCCGGACGAGCTCGAGACAGGAGGTCATTTCACCCAGCTGTTCACGGACATTCAGGAACCCTGAAAGCCCTAACTTCTCGGCAAGCTCAATGGCAACCCCAGTGAGAAACTCGGCTTTTGCCAGCCCGCGCACGATCCCCTGATGACCGTTATGATTCCGGATACGGGTCTTATCGTAAAAGGCATTGGACTTATCGACGTCCCGAAATACGAAAACGTCACGCCACGGAATGAATACGCTATCGAAGAGCATGTAGGCGTCCGACTCATCAAACAGATTGGAAACGGGATGGTCATACAGGCTGTAACCGGCGTGCTGGAGAGGTTTACGGCAGATAAGCTTTACGCCTTCAGCCGTAACCGGCACCGCAAAGGCGACGGCATAATCCTCGTCCCCGGATACCAGACCGGGCATATTGAAAATGAGCAACTCGTCTGCCACCGGTGCCAGAGTGACAATCATCTTGGCACCGGAAACAATAATTCCCGTCGAATCGTATGAAACGACGCGCACGCCGCAATAGGGATTTTCCTGAGAACCCAAGGGGATACCCCGGTCAATTAGCGGATTAATCGCGCCGTGGCCAATAAACAGATGGTTACGCCTGCATTTTTCGTAGTAATTAACGGCATTCTCTGAATAATCTGCATAATCCCCTTTACCCAGAACGTGAGAATTCCTGGCCATTGCAGCTAACGCGCAGTTAATAAAGTCCGGCGTCCGTCCCAGCATGCCGAATGAGAGGTCAGCGACGGCCTTATAGCTTTTTCTTTTAAGCCTGAGATCGGCATGCGTGGTGGGGGCAAGCGTGCTTATATGATATGAGGAACCATTTTCCTGATAGGTAAAAACATCAGGCTGTGATTCATGAAGATGATAATACTGAGATATATTCTCGATAGCACCTCTGAATGCTGGCTCCTGAGACACATCCGTCACCAGCCTAGAATCTATATAAACCTGGCGAGGTGTAGCAAGCCTGAGCAGATATTTCTCTCGTAACATATTCTTTTCCTGTTATTTATTGTCTGAAATGGTTTTTATTTCACCCCTCGCCAGTCAATATAAGCGAGACTTTAATATCATAAAAGAACACATTCCCTTTCCCTATATAAAAGTTCGGTTTTAAAAATGCTCCCGGGGTACATTTCTCAAGAAATTTTTAATGATGGATACGTCAAGCAGGTGGAAATCCATATCCATTACAAAACATTTATACCAATAACTTATTTAATCCGGATTCCTGCATTAATCTGTTAGGGTCGGAAGCCGGGTCTTTTATCAGGAATAAAGAGATTAACTGTTCACTGTAAAACTTCGGATATGCCCCATAATCTCGCTAACGTAGCTGTATCCGGCATCACAGGCTATCAGGACATTACTGTAGTCGGAGTTGCGTCAGTAAGCGCCGCCGAGCGGGTTGGTGGGAAAAACCGCTCCCTTGGCTTTCAATACATAAAACTTAGTGTCAGCACTTTCCAGTTGCGTATATGAAATTACCCTGAATGGTCTATCTCCCGCCGCTAACCCCATGTGTAACTCATTTAGTTTAATTTGCTTAAATGAATACTCATATGAATTACCCAAGACTATTAGTTAAGCTTAGTTAAGCTTTACTTATAAGCAATAAATAGTGATGAAGATATAATTGTAAAGGGTAGAAATTTGATGCAGCTCACATTATCATTGTGAAAAAGAAATTCATCAACATTTAAATGTGATGCGTATTACATTTAATCGGATGTATCTCTTAACCGGGTGTGAAGATCTCATTCAGGGTTCGTACTACACAACTCGTGCATGTGGTTTTCACATGTCTGAAATGATTTCCATCCTAATTACAAGAAAAATTTCCTAATGAATCGCCACAGATTTAACAGACACCTCAGAGTCATTTAAGATGGCTTAAAGAGAGGTGCCCATGAGCGGTAAGCGTTATCCCGAAGAGTTTAAAATTGAAGCAGTCAAACAGGTTGTTGATCGTGGTCATTCTGTTTCCAGCGTTGCAACACGTCTCGATATCACCACCCACAGCCTTTACGCCTGGATAAAGAAGTACGGTCCGGACTCTTCCACTAATAAAGAACAGTCAGATGCTCAGGCCGAGATCCGCCGTCTCCAGAAAGAGCTGAAGCGGGTTACCGACGAACGGGACATATTAAAAAAAGCCGCGGCGTACTTCGCAAAGCTGTCCGACTGAGGTACGACTTTATCCGTGACAACACCTGTCGCTGGCCTGTTCGCCTGCTCTGCCGGGTGCAGGATGTTCATCCCAGTGGCTTTTACGCCTGGCTTCAGCAGCCGCATTCACAACGCCATCAGGTAGACCTGAGACTGACAGGGCAGATTAAACAGTTCTGGCTGGAATCGGGATGCGTCTATGGTTATCGCAAGATCCATCTGGATCTGCGGGATAGCGGGCAACAGTGCGGAGTCAACAGAGTCTGGCGACTGATGAAACGTGCCGGGATAAAGGCTCAGGTCGGGTACCGGAGCCCGCGGGCACGTAAAGGTGAGGCCAGTATAGTGTCGCCCAACAGGCTCCAGCGACACTTCAATCCGGATGCTCCGGATGAGCGTTGGGTAACGGACATAACCTACATCAGGACCCACGAAGGCTGGCTGTATCTTGCCGTGGTTGTTGATCTGTTCTCACGCAAAATTATCGGCTGTCAATGCAATCCCGGATGACAAAGGACATTGTCCTGAACGCATTGCTGATGGCTGTATGGCGTCGAAATCCCCAAAAACAGGTGCTGGTTCACTCGGATCAGGGCAGTCAGTACACAAGCCATGAGTGGCAGTCGTTCCTGAAATCACACGGCCTGGAGGGCAGTATGAGCCGTCGCGGTAACTCCCACGATAATGCGGTTGCAGAAAGCTTTTTCCAGTTGCTGAAACGTGAACGGATAAAGAAAAAGATCTACGGAACGCGGGAAGACGCCCGCAGCGATATTTTTGATTACATCGAAATGTTTTATAACTGTAGGCGTCGGCATGGCTCAAGTAATCAGATGCCACCGGCAGAATATGAAAACCAGTATTATCAACGGCTCGAAAGTGTCTAAATTATCCGTGGCGATTCATAATGGCCTATTCTCAATTTTATCACTGACTTTGATATATCCTCTTTAATATATTACCAGAGGAGGATATCTACAGAAGCTCTCGTGTGCATAGCAAAAGAGTAAATATAGGTTCATATTTCTGAAAAATAAGTTAAATGATTCTTACGGTAGATAAACATTCGTAATGTCAAACATCTATAATATCTATTTCCCCCTCAGCAATGTCCGGCACGAAAAACGGATGCAGGGCCCGGTTGTGGTACTTGGGGGAGCGGACAATTTCCTAGACCTTCAGGAGATAATTCATGCACTCATATGAGGATCGGCTCCGGGCCGTGGAGCTTTACTTCAGCTATGGCAAAAGGCTTGCGGTTGTTGTCAGAGAGTTGGAATATCCGTCCATTAAACAGCTTTACCGGTGGGTTCGAATTTATGAATAGACCGGTGAATTACCCAAGGAATTAAAGCCAGGAAAACGCTATTCACACGCACAGAAAGTCGCTGCGGTTGAGCATTATCTTACACACGGCAGTTGCTTGGCTTTCACGCGATGTGCTATAGGTTATCCCAGCAACGAAGTGCTTAAGAGCTGAATCGAAGAGATTTATCCGGGACGACGCCCGTTGATTATTCGCTCAAACCCGAATAAATGCTTCAGCCCGGAAGAAAAAACTCAGACTGCGCGCGAACTCTGCACTCGACGCGGAACCGCCTTTAAAGTTGCACAAAAGATAGGTATCAGCGTTCCGGTCCTGTACAAATGGAAGAAAGACCTGATCGACGATGAGGCTTATCAATCTATGCGTAAACGTAAACCAGTTCCTCAGAATAAGCAGCAGGATGCACTGCGCGATGAAATAAAGCAGCTTAAATAGCAGCTTCCCCCCACTGCCGGCGGCGGGTCCCTGTCGCGCTGAAACCCATCAACAGAACCGCCATTCAGCCCTGAAAAGCCGCGGTAAGTTATGTCGCAGGAAATCCTGCGTAACACGCTCGTAAGCGCCCTTCGGGACGCTAACGCGGAGATACGCCCCGTCTTCGGCCAAGCCTCGACGTGACCACTCCGACCGCGCACATAAGGTTAAGCGTCGCTGAAAGCGAGTTATGGCTTAGCAGCTACCGTGTTAAATCAAGCTATTTCGTCTGTACCATCGCAGAAACGCCTCCGTAGCTTGCCTGCGGCTGCGCACTCGCAGTACCGCGCGCCAGGCCACAAGCGTCCCGCCGTACCCGGCCGCAAGCGTCCGGCGCTAACTGCGCCCCTCCGGGGAGGCTTGGTTAGAACAAAGTTGTCTAGAAGTAGGTCGAGGTCTGGCAGGGCGAGGGATGAGATTGGTGAAACCAATTAAAGCGGACCGGCTTCGCCGGGTATCGGCGATTCAGCTATTTACCCCTGTTTACCACCTGAGCATCGCCTTTTATGCCCTTCGGGCATGAATGACTGGCTGCGCACTGCTCGCCAGTCTAAAAACTCACACTTCGATATGGTCTGCAATGAGCGAGGTATAGTCATTCGCCCCCTGAGAATTACACTTTTAAGTGATTCAGGGTATGCGCTTACTGGTTACGAATATTGAGCGAGAATCACGTGATGATCGCTGCTTTTCTTTCGAGCCAGTAGGTGCTCCACGTTCGCTAACGAATACTCAGGGCATGCAGATAAAATGCTGGCTATATTTCTTTCGAAGAGCGTGGAATGCATACCAATCCCCGATAAAAAGGAGTTGGTGATGACTGTGACTAATCAGTTTGCTGCGCACGTTGGTCTGGACTGGGCAGATAAAAAACACGATGTCTGTGTTCAGTTTAAAAACGGCGAACGCGTATTCCATGTGATTGAACATACAGCAGAAGCGCTTGATGCCTGGCTTACTGAGTTACACCAGAAGGTAAAAGGTAGAATCGGCATAGCTCTCGAGCTGAAGAAGGGCCTCGTGGTATATGCTCTTCAGAAATATCCCTTTATCACCGTTTTCCCCGTCCACGCTTTGTCACTGGCTCGTTACCGGCAAGCCTTCTCGCCCAGCGGCGCTAAAGATGACCCGCAGGATGCCGAGCTGGCATTAGAGTTAATGCTGCGTTATCCCCAAAAGATAAAAGCTATTGAACCCAACAATGCGGATATCCGGTTACTCCAGCAACTGGTTGAGCAGCGTCGTCAGTTGGTTGAAGATAAACGCCGTTTTGTGAACCGGATAATCAACACGCTTAAACAGTATTATCCTCAGCCCCTGGAGTGGTTCTCACATCGGGGTAGCTTACTGTTGTGTGAACTGATTATACGATGGCCTAGTCTGCAACAACTTAAACGAGCCAGGCGCGAGACGATCCGCAACTTTCTGAATGCCAAAGGCGGTCGCGCAATGGCTGTCACGAACGGTGCAATAGTGATCCACACCCAACGCCTGAAATCAGATCCAGGGGGTAATCTGCTCTCCTGATTCAGGAGAGCTTATGGTCACTTTTGAGACAGTTATGGAAATTAAAATCCTGCACAAGCAGGGAATGAGTAGCCGGGCGATTGCCAGAGAACTGGGGATCTCCCGCAATACGGTTAAACGTTATTTGCAGGCAAAATCTGAGCCGCCAAAATATACGCCGCGACCTGCTGTTGCTTCACTCCTGGATGAATACCGGGATTATATTCGTCAACGCATCGCCGATGCTCATCCTTACAAAATCCCGGCAACGGTAATCGCTCGCGAGATCAGAGACCAGGGATATCGTGGCGGAATGACCATTCTCAGGGGATTCATTCGTTCTCTCTCGGTTCCTCAGGAGCAGGAGCCTGCCGTTCGGTTCGAAACTGAACCCGGACGACAGATGCAGGTTGACTGGGGCACTATGCGTAATGGCCGCTCACCGCTTCACGTGTTCGTTGCTGTTCTCGGATACAGCCGAATGTTGTACATCGAATTCACTGACAATATGCGTTATGACACGCTGGAAACCTGCCATCGTAATGCGTTCCGCTTCTTTGGTGGTGTGCCGCGCGAAGTGTTGTATGACAATATGAAAACTGTGGTTCT